>Ga0302321_100000066_pt1 | contig 92785 bp, 92 predicted proteins | sample Fen_T0_1_FD_202505 | JGI IMG/M metagenome (GOLD analysis project Ga0302321, IMG submission 202505) | Peat permafrost microbial communities from Stordalen Mire near Abisko, Sweden - Fen_T0_1 | ecosystem: Environmental > Terrestrial > Soil > Wetlands > Permafrost | place: Sweden: Abisko...
TTCGTCTTGGGTCAAGTGTGTGTAGGTCATGGTGCTTCGTTGAGACTGGCTGGTCACAAAGAGCTCATCCTATTCACTCTTGGCCCAACCTCTTACTGAACGTTGCACTTCGTAGTTGAATCCGCGAATCAAATCATGCTCTGGCCCTTTAAATACAAGGGGTGTTAGCTATTTATTAAATAGCTAACACCCTCGCCTGGCCTGAGGTGCGTCAGGCCATCAAAGAGATGGGCGTGAGCGACCAGCCGCCGTCGCCATCCAACAACAAGGTCTGGTCGTGTACGCTGCGCAGGGTGGTGCGGTGGCCGACGCTAAAAACGATGGTGGTCGGCAAGCGGCTGCGCAGCAGGCGGTACAGGCTTTGCTCCAGCGCCTCATCCAACGCTGAGGTGGCTTCGTCCAAAAACACCAGCGCAGGCCGGGCCAGCAAAACCCGCACAAACGCCAACCGCTGGCGCTCGCCCGGAGACAAACACAAGTCGGCGTGGATGTCTGCGTCCAGCCGCGTCCCCAGATGCGCCAGTTGGCAATCCTGCAGCAGCGCCAGCAGCTGGGCATCTGCATCCAGCGGCACGGTGCGCGGGTAATGCAAAGCGGCCCTCAGCGAGCCCAGTGGCAGGTACGGGTTTTGGGGCAGAAACAGCGGCTCCACCGGTCCGCTGACCGCACCGCACGCATAGGGCCACAGCCCGGCCAAGGTGCGCAGCAGCGTGGTCTTGCCCACACCCGACGCGCCCCGCACCAGCAAGGACTGGCCGGATTGCAAACGCAGCGCCAACCCCGCAACCACGCAGCGCCCAGTCGGCAAATACACCGCCAGACCGTGCACCTGCAAGTCTGTGCCGTGGCCACGCAGCAGCTGGCTTTGCTCCGCCAGCGCGGGCGCGGTGGCGCTCAGAAAGTCATCCAAGCGCTGCAACACCGCGCGGTAGTGGGCAAAGTCGTCGTAGAAGGTGCGAAAGAAAGACAAGGCGCTTTGCACCGCACTGAACGCGTGGCCGGTTTGCACCACGTCGCCCAGGCTGATTTCGCGGGCCAGAAACCGTGGCACCTGGATCAACAGTGGCAGCACCATGGTGGCTTGGTCGGCCAGGCCGTTGACGCCCAGTAGCTGCACGGAGCGGCGCACCAAGGCCCATTGCGAGGTGATCAGCGCGTGAAACCGCATGCCCAGCAGCCGGGTCTCTACCGCCTCCCCACGGTAGAAGGCGATGCTCTCTGCGTGGTCGCGCACGCGCACCAGCGCGTAGCGGTAGTCGGCCGTGTGGCGCTCGTTGGCAAAATTGAGCCGCACCAGCGGCCTGCCCACACGCAGGGCGATGGCCGTCATCAGCGCCACATAACCATAAGCCAGAAACAGCATGCCATGTGGCAGCGCCACACCCAGCAGCTGCAGCGTGCCCGCCAAACCCCACAACACGATGCTGTAAGCGACCAGGGACACCATGGCGTTGATCAAGTGGCGACACAGGTTGACCGAGAGGTCGACGAAGGCCGTCACATCCTGCTGGATACGCTGGTCGGGGTTGTCCACGCCGTGGGTGTGTTGTAGCCGGTAGTAGGCTTGGCCGTGCATCCAGCGCTGCAGCAAGGCCGTGTTCAACGCGCTGCGCCAATGGATTTCCAGCGCCTCGCGCACCCAGCGCTCAGCCACGGCACGCAACACGCGGGCGACGCAGATGGCCACGGCCGCCCACAAGGCCAGCGCGCATGCTTGGGCATCAAACTGCTGCAGCGCACTGAAGATGCTGTTGTTGAAAAAACCAAACAGCACACCAAGGCGCACCTCCATCAAGGTGGTCAACAGCAGCAGTGCAGGCAGCACAGCGGCCCGCCACAGCTGACGGCCAGTTAACGAGGCCGCCAGCAGGTGGCCAAACTGACGCCCCCAGACCGTGCCACGCACAACCCCGTAAGCCGCGCCCGCCAGCGCAGCCACGGTCAGCGCGTAAGCTTGCGCCAGCCAGACCGCGCTGACCCAGAGTTCATGGCTCCAATCCATTCAGCGCATTTACCAACGGTACGTCATGGTGGCGTTGATACGGCGCTCGGCCCCCCAGTAGCAACCCGTGGCGCTGGTGCAGGCTGCGACATAGGTTTTGTCGGTCAAGTTGCTGATGTTGAGTGCGAGCTTGGTGCCTCTCCAACTCGGCGACAGGCGCACCAGATCGAACCCAATGGCGGCGTCCAACAAGGTGAACCCAGGGTTTTGCACCGTGTTGGCTGCATTGCCCCAAGTGCTGCCGGTGTGGCGCACGCCCAGGCCCAGAGTCAAGCCCTGCAAGTGGGGCTCGGTAAAGGCATGGTCTAACCAGAGCGATGCTTGGTGACGCGGCACCAGGGCCAAGGCCATGCCCAGGTTGTTGGTGTTGCTGGAGAGCACCTTGGTGTCGGTCAAGCTGTAGGCCAACAGCACGGTGCTGGCCTTGGACAGGCGCAGCTTGGCCTCCAGGTCGGCGCCGCGAGAACGCACCCGACCGGTCTGGATGCTATAGCGGGTGGCGCTGGGGTCGGTGGTGAGCACGTTGGTTTGCTCCAGGTTGTAGACCGAGGCGGTCAGCAGCGCATCTGAGTTGGCAGGTTGGTATTTGATGCCCAGCTCGGTTTGTTTTCCCCGCGTGGGCAGGAACGGTGTGCCCCATCTGTCGGCGCCAGACACCGGCTCAAAAGACTCGGAATAGCTCACATAGGGCATCAGCCCGCTGTCAAACACATGGCCCAGTGCAGCGCGGTAGCTGTTGGCACTGCTGGTTTGGGCGACGGTCGCCGCACCGGTTCGGTAGCTGGTGCTGCCTTGGGCATGGTCGTGGCGCGCGCCCAGGGTGGCGAGCCAGCCATTCCAACGCAGCTGGTCTTGGGCGTAGATGCCAACTTGCTCTAGCTGCTGCACCCAACTGGTGGTGATGGGCACACTGCCCACTGCCGCGCCATACACCGGGTTGTAGATGTCCAGCGGCGTGGTGTCGGCAAAGCCACCTTGGTTGTCGAGCGTGTGGCGCCGGTAGTCCAGGCCGAACAACGCGGTGTGACGCACCGGCCCGGTTTGGAACTCGGCTTGCGCCTGCTGGTCGGCCGAGATGCTGCGCCAGTTGCGCAGAAGCACAGAGGCGCTGCGCAGCGCGGTGCGTTGGTCGGCGTCCAGACTGTCGAGGTAGATGGATTGGGAGTCCAGCTGGGTTTCTGTGTAACGCAGGTTTTGGCGCAGCGTCCAGGTGTCATTGAGGCGGTGTGACAGGAGCGACGTGATGCCATTGCTGTCGCGGTCGTAGTGGTCCCAATCAGGTTCACCCAGGAAGGTGTTGCGGCTGATGCTGCCGTATGCGGTCGGCGTGACCGTGCCTGCGGCGGGCAGAGACTGCTGCAGGGTGCCGGTCCGGTCTTGTTGGTAGTTCGCCAGCACGGTCCACGAGGTATCGGTGTTGGGCAGCCAGGTCAGCCCCAGCGACAAGGCGCGGCGGTCGTCGTCCACATGCGCAATCTGGGTGCCGCTGTCGCGCTCCAAACCCGTGATGCGGTAGAGCCACTTGCCCTCGGTATCCAACGTGCCACCCAAATCCACACCGAGTTGGCGGCGGTCAAAGCTGCCAACTTGCAGCTGCACCTCGCGCACCATGTCGGCAGTGGGGCGCTTGCTGACCAAGTTGACCAGCCCCCCGGGGCGGCTTTGGCCGTACAGCACCGAACTTGGGCCACGCACGATCTCGACGCGCTCCATCATGTAACCGTCTAGCTGGTTGCTGTGGCCGCCCTCGCCCGAGACTTGCATCAAGCCGTCCAGATAGGTGTCGGCCGAAAAACCACGCAGACGGTACAGGTCCTGGGTGGTGCTGCTGCCAAACACCTCGGTGCGCACCCCGGGGGTGTAGCGCAGCACTTCCTGCAGGCTTTGTGCGCCCTGGGCGTCCATCTGGTCGCGGGTGACCACAGAGATGGATTGCGGCGTCTCCAGCAAAGCGGTGTCGGTTTTGGTGCCGCCGGAGCTTCGCTTGGCGATGTAGCCCCACACCGGGCCGTCGGCCTGCTCGCGCAGCGCGGTGGCCGTCACCCGCACTTCGGGCAAGGCTTGCGGGGTAGCAGCCGCCGCCGCTGTGGTTTGCGGCTGCAAGGTGTAGCTGCCGTCGGGCTGGTGCTGGGCCTGCAGCCTGCTGCCGTTCAACAACGTGGCAAAGCCCTCGGCCACGCCGTAGCTACCGCTCAGCCCCGAACTGCTGCGCCCGGCGGTCAGGGCCGGGTCAAACGACAGCAATACCCCGGCATGGCGGGCAAATTGGTTCAGCGCCGCATCCAGTGGCCCGGCAGAAATTGCATAAGACTTGCGCACGGCCACCGTTTGCGCCTGGGCCGTGTGCACTGGCAGCAACACCGCGCTGCCGGCGGCCAGGCACAGCAGCGCACTGGCCAAGGGGTTTAAACGGAAAAAAGGAGAAGACATGGTTGCGACTTTCAGAAACAGATGGAGAAAAGAGGCTCATCTGCTTACCGAGCGAACGGCCAAAACCTGCAGCCAAAACAACAAATTTATATAAAAAGCTCTTCTAGCCCTTTTATATCAAGGGCTTATAGCTATCTTTTTGGGAGTACCTTCACCCACAGCCGGGTGCGCCGTTGTACGGTCACAGGCAAGGTGCGTTCTAACGCGGAGAGCACGCGGTCGGTGTTGGCCAAGGGAAACACGCCCGAAATGCGCAAATCGGCGGCCGTGTCATCACACGTCAGCAGGCCGGGGCGATGCCGTGCCAGTTCGGTGACAAACTGACCCAGGCGCTGGTTGCGGGCGACGATGACACCATCGCTCCAGGCGGCCAGATCCGCATCTGCCGCTGTGGGCCTGGTCACGCTTTGCGCATCAAAGTCAGCCTGGGACCCGGCTTGCAGGCGCAGCGCGGCACCCGCGAGCGGTTGAACGGCAACCGCACCCTGGTACACCGCCACCTGCGACACATCGTCTTGCTGGTGCACCCGAAAACGTGTGCCCAGTGCCGTGAGCACCCCCTGGGCGGTGCGCACACGAAACGGACGGTAGCGGCCAGTTGGCGCCGCTGTGCTCACCAATATCTCGCCCCGGCGCAGATGCAACAGGCGTTGCTCGGAGTCGAACTGCACGTCCACCGCGCTATCCGTATTGAGCTGAAGCTGGCTGCCGTCTGGCAGGGTGACGCTGCGCCGCTCGCCCACCGAGGTGCTCAAGTCGGCCGCCACCCACTGCCAGGTGGCGCTGCGCTCGCCCCACCAGACTGCGGCGACACCACCCGCCAGCATCACCACTGAACGCAGTGCCGCCCGGCGATGCAGGGGCACGGTGTTGCGCGTCAGCGCCGCATGCGCCAGCTGCGGCGGCAGCGTGCGCACCTGACCACCAATCGCTTCCAGGCGCGCACAGGCCAGCTCATGCGTGGGCGAAGCTTGGCGCCAATGCTGGTAACGCGACTGATCGTCGGCGCTGGCTTGACCCGACTGCAAATGCACCATCCAGGCAATGGCCTGCTTGACCACGGCAGCGCTGGGTTCAGCCATGCTGCACCGCATAACAGGCCTGGTAGGCGCGCGACATGTACTGCTGCACCGAACTCAGGGATACCTGCAATTCCGCTGCCACCTCGGCATAAGACAGACCGTCGAGCTGCACCCGCAGGAAAGCCCGGCGCACTTTGGAGGGAAGGCTGTCGAGCATGCGGTCCACCGCCACCAGGGCTTCCAGTACCAAAGCACGCGTCTCGGGGCAGGAGGCCAACTCGGCTGGCCGCAGCGCCAATGCCTCCAAGTAAGCCCGCTCAAGGGTCTGGCGGCGCCATAAGTCCACCACCATGCCCTTGGCCACGGTTGTCAGCAGCGCCCGCGCCTCGGCTGCGGCCAGTCGGTCGCGGGCGGAAATGATCCGCTCAAAGGTGTCTTGCGCCAGATCTTCGGCGAGCGGATGCGACCCCAGCTTGGCCCATAACCAGCTGCGCAGCCAGCCATGGTGCTGACGATACATGTCGCCAATGGCATCCAGGCTGAGATTTCGCGGAGCAGACAGAGAGGGCGTTGCAGCAGACATGACGGCCAACAAATGAGAATGACTCGCATTCTAGTCGGCCAGCCATGAACCCAGGACAACCCAGGTTTAACCCGCTGCATAAGCGCAGATGGCGGCGCAGCGCCACCTTCGCGCTGAACTCAGTGCGAACGCGGTGACGCCGCCTTCACCTTCAGCCGCCAGCCATGCAACAGCGGCTCGGTGTAGCCGCTGGGTTGGGCCAGGCCTTTGAACACCAGGTCGCAGGCGGCTTGGTAGGCTTTTGAGGTGGCAAAGTGGCCCGCCATCGGTTGGTACAGCGGGTCGCCCGCGTTTTGCGCGTCCACCACAGCGGCCATGCGTTTGAAGGTCTCTGTGACCTGCGCCTTGGTGACCACACCGTGGTGCAGCCAGTTGGCCATGTGTTGGCTGCTGATGCGCAGTGTGGCGCGGTCTTCCATCAGGCCGATGTTGTGGATGTCGGGCACCTTGGAGCAGCCCACACCTTGATCGACCCAGCGCACCACATAGCCCAGGATGCCCTGGGCGTTGTTGTCGAGTTCCTGCTGTTTCTCGGCCGCGCTCCAGTTCGGCGTGGCGGTCACCGGGATGTGCAGCAGACCTGCCAGCAACGCGTCGTGTTCACTCTGGGCGTCACGCTTGGCGTGGGTTTTTTCAATCTCTTTTTGCACATCGCTGACCAGCACCTGGTGGTAGTGCAGCGCATGCAAGGTGGCACCGGTCGGGCTGGGCACCCAGGCGGTGTTGGCACCGGCTTTCGGGTGGGCGATTTTTTGTTCGAGCATGGCTTTCATGAGGTCGGGCATGGCCCACATGCCTTTGCCGATTTGCGCCTTGCCGCGCAGGCCACATTGCAGGCCAACCAACACGTTGTTGCGCTCGTAGGCGTGGATCCAGGTGCTGGCTTTCATGTCGGCTTTGCGAACCATGGGGCCCGCTAGCATGGCGCTGTGCATCTCATCACCAGTGCGGTCCAGGAAGCCGGTGTTGATGAAGGCGACGCGGCTGGCGGCAGCGGCAATACAAGCTTTCAGGTTGACGCTGGTGCGGCGCTCTTCGTCCATGATGCCGAGTTTGACGGTGCTCTCCGGCAGGCCCAGCAGTTTCTCAACGCGGCCAAACAGTTCGCTGGCAAACGCCACCTCGGCCGGGCCGTGCATCTTGGGTTTGACGATGTAGACCGAGCCTTTGCGCGAGTTGCGGATGGTGTCCTTTTTGGTCTTGGCCAGGTCGTGCAGCGCGATGGTGGTGGTGACCACCGCGTCCAGAATACCCTCGGGAATTTCACGCACTTCACCGGCCTTGTCGGTGTAGAGGATGGCCGGGTTGGTCATCAGGTGGCCAACATTGCGCACAAACATCAGGCTGCGGCCATGCAGGCGCACCGGCTTTTTGCCGTCGGGCGCGGTGTAGAGGCGATCGGGGTTGAGGCCACGGGTGAAGGTTTTGTCGCCTTTGGCGACTTCTTCGGTGAGTGTGCCTTGGAGGATGCCCAGCCAGTTGCTGTAAGCCAGCACCTTGTCGTCGGCATCCACCGCCGCGACCGAGTCTTCCAGGTCAAGGATGGTACTCAGGGCGGCTTCCACCACCAGGTCAGCCACACCGGCCGGGTCACTGGCACCAATCGCTGTGGCGCGGTTGATGATCAGGTCCAAATGCAAGCCGTTGTGCACGAATAACACGCTGGAGGGCGCTTTGGCATTACCTTGAAAACCCACCAGCTGGTCGTGATCAGCCAAGCTGGTGGTACTGCCATCAGCCAGCTTCACGGCCAGTTTGCCCCCCTTGACGCTGTAGGCCACCGAGTCAATGTGTGACCCCTTGCGCAGCGGGGCACAACGGTCCAGCACATAACGTGCGTATTCGATGACTTTGGCGCCGCGCTTGGGGTTGTAGCCGCCTTTTTTGCCGACTTTTTGGCAGCCCTTGGCCTCGTCAATCACATCGGTGCCGTACAGCGCGTCGTACAGGCTACCCCAGCGGGCGTTGGCCGCGTTGAGCGCGTAGCGGGCGTTCAGGATCGGCACCACCAGTTGCGGGCCAGCTTGTTTGGCCAGTTCGCTGTCCACATTGCTGGTGGTAATGCGGGTTTTGGAGGGTACTGGCACCAGGTAGCCAATGGTCTCAAGGAAGGTGCGGTAGGCGGGCATGTCGGTGATCGGGCCGGGATGGGCTTTGTGCCAGGCATCCAGCTCGGTCTGCAGGCGGTCACGCTCTTTGAGCAAGGCGATGTTTTTGGGCGCCAGATCGGCCACGATGGCATCAAAGCCTTTCCAGAACTTGGCCGGTGTGATGCCGGTGCCGGGCAAAACCTGCTTTTCGATGAACTGACACAAGTTGGAAGCCACTTGCAGGCGGTTTTTGATGATGCGTTCGGTCATGGTGGTGTTTGTCGGTTGTCGTCGCCAATAAAGAGAAAACGTCTACAGAGCAAGCGCGGCTTGGAATGGTTGGTGGCTGTTGGGGCCTGACCGCGTTTACCAGAGCCAACATCCCCTGGTTTTGCCAACAGTTACATGATTTTAGTGAGGCACGCCAAGTGATTGAAGCTTTGACTGGCCGCGCAGTTGTGACAAAAAAGTAGGTAATCGGGGCAGGATGGGGTTGATTGGGAAATAATCATGCCGATGACCACTGCAAACGACGCTGCCTAAAACCCGTTGCGCCACCAAAGCACCGTGACGGTGCCCGCTGTCCACCCCCATGAGCAAGCTCAAACAACTCGAAACCTTTGTCACCGTGGCCGCGCGCGGTGGGCTGACCGCCGCCGCACGGGCCGAGGGCGTGGCGCCCGCCCTCATTGGCCGGCGCATCGACGCGCTGGAAGAGCGCCTGGGTGTCAAGCTGCTGGTGCGCACCACCCGGCGCGTCACCCTCACGCAAGAGGGCAGCGCGTTTCTGGAAGACTGTCAGCGCCTGCTGACCGACCTGGACAACGCCGAGGCCAGTGTCTCGGCGGGTGGTGTGCGGGCCACCGGCCACCTCAACATCACTGCCCCGGCGGGCTTTGGCCGCCGCCATGTGGCTCCGCTGGTGCCGCAGTTTCGGGAGTTGCACCCCGATGTGACGCTGTCGCTGAACCTGAGCGACCGGGTGGTGGACCTGGCCGCCGAAGGATTTGACTGTGCGGTGCGGGTTGGAGAGATGCCCGACTCCAGCCTGGTGAGTGTGCGTCTGGCCGACAACCGGCGCCTGTGTGTGGCCGCGCCCAGTTACCTCAAGCGCCATGGCACACCACAGAGTCCGCAGGAGTTGGCCCGGTTTGATTGTTTGACGCTTTCCAGTGACGCGTCTCAGACCCGTGGTTGGGCCTTTTCGTTGCCATCCAAAGAGGGCGCTGAAGTGGTCTACCTGAAACCGGGCGGGCCATTGAGTTGCTCCGATGGTCAGGTGCTGTTTGACTGGTGTCTGGCGGGTTATGGCATTGCGTGGCGCAGCACTTGGGAGGTGCAAGCCGAGGTGGCTGCTGGGGTGCTGGTGCCGGTGCTGGAGGACTTTGCCGCGCCGCCCAACGGCATTTATGCGGTGTTTCCGCAGCGCAAACACCTGCCGCTGCGTGTGCGCCTGTGGGTGGACTACCTCAAGCAGCAGTTTTCCCGGAAAGGTTTTTTGGCATGAATGCAGTGTCCCCATCCTCGGCCAACCCCATGCCGCACCCCGGCGCGACCAAAGCGCTGATCCTCTGCGCCGATGATTTTGCGGTGAACGCCAGCGCGTCATTGGGCATTGCCAAGCTGGCCCGCCTGGGCCGCATCAGCGCCACCAGCGCGATGGTCTTGTCACCACGCTGGGCGCACGATGTGGCACTGCTGCAAGACCTGCGTGGCCAGATTGACGTGGGGTTACATCTGGATTGGACCAGTGACTTTGCGCTGGCTGCGGGCCATGGCCTGCCTTTGGGGGCCGCCATGCGTCGCGCTCTGCTTGGCGGGTTTGACCAGGCCAAGGCCCGGGCCGTGATCGAGCGCCAGCTCGACCTGTTTGAGGCGCAGTGGCAGGCGCCTCCTGATTATGTGGATGGCCACCAGCATGTGCAGCAGTTTGCGGGCATCCGCCAGGCTTTGGTGGCGGTGCTGGTGCGCCGTTATGGCACCTTGGTGGTCAAACCTTATCTGCGCATCTCACGGCCCGCCGCAGGTGCGGCCGACCTCAAAGGCCGGGTGATTGCCGGGATGGGTGCCAATGCTCTTGAAAAGATAGCTAATGATGCAGGTTTTAAAAGGGCTAGAGCCCTGCTGGGCATCTATGACTTCAGCCAGACCGACTACGCCCGCTTGATGGCCCGCTGGCTGGCCCAGGCGCCTGCGGGTGCGATCATCATGTGCCACCCGGCGCAGGCTGGTGAACCCGGTGACGAGATCGGCGCCGCCCGGGTGCAGGAGTTCGCCTACCTGGCCGGCCCGGACTTTGCCAGCGCGCTGAAGGCCGCCGGGGTGACCCTGTCACGCGGTGCGTCGGCTTGGCGCCCAGCCACTCCCATCGCAAGGAATTGAGCCGGGTGTTGCCCGCGCTGACCATGGCCCGCTTTTTAGAATCGTCTCCCCGCATGCAGCCAACCCGCGCCCTTGATCCGGTGCCTGGGCAGGCTGTCCGATTTGCCCCCTCCTAAAATCCCCCGGTGATTGAAACCTCTACTGCCCCCCAAACCAAGCCCTCGGTACTGACCGAGCGCCAAACATCCTGGCTCATCCTGGCTGCCCTCTGGCTCTTGCTGCTGGTGTTGGCCAGCCTGCGCCCGCTGGCCGTGCCCGACGAAGGGCGTTATGGCGAGATCGGCCGCTGGATGTTGGTCAGTGGCGACTGGTTGACGCCGCGACTTGACGGCCTCCCCTTTTTCCACAAACCGCCGCTGCTGCACTGGCTTTCTGCCATCAGCCTGAGCCTGTTTGGTGTGAGTGAGCTGGCGCTGCGCCTGGTGCCCGCCCTGCATGCCGGATTCATGATCACCGCTCTGTACCTGGCGGCGCGCGCCGTCAGTACCGAGGTGATCGCCCGGCGCGCCGCCATCATGCTGGGCACCAGCCTGACCTTTCTGGTGGGTGGCCAGTACGTCAACCACGACATGCTGGTGGCGACCTGGATTGGCCTGGCCATCTGGGCGTTTGCTTTTGCCTTCATGGCGGGTGACAAGCCCAACGCCTGGTTGGCGCGTCTCGGGTTTCTGGCCTGTGCGCTGGGCATGCTCAGCAAGGGGTTGATTGGTATCGCGCTGCCCGGTCTGGTGATGTTTGTCTGGCTGATCTGGACACGTCAGTTCAAGAAAGTGCTGTACCTGCCCTGGGTCAGCGGGCTGGCGCTGTTTGCGGTGGTGGCTTTGCCCTGGTTTGTGCTGGCACAGGAGAAATACCCCGATTTCTTCAACTACATGTTTGTGGGGCAACAGTTCAACCGCTACACCGCAGCCACTTACAACAACCCGCAGCCCTGGTGGTTTTACTTGCTGGCGCTGGCGCTGTTGCTGTTTCCCTGGGTGTTTTTTGCACTGGGTCAGGTGCGCCGTGTGACGGCGATGACGCTGGCCTCCAGCATCGATTTGCCCGCAGTCTGCTGGCGCCTGTGCTGGGCCTGGGTGTTGGCGATTTTGGTGTTTTTCTCGATCCCGAACTCCAAGCTGGTGGGTTACATCCTGCCGGTGACGCCCGCGTTGGCCCTGCTGGCCGCTGTGGGCTGGCAGCGCACCATGGCGCACCGCGCTGTTGCAGGCAAGCTGTTTGTTGGCATCGTGGTGGTCAATATCGGCATTGCGCTGACCATTGTGCTCAAGGTGGGCGAGGTCACCGAGACCTCTCGCTCGCAGGACGTGGCCGCCGTGCTGGCTTGCGCCGCCCAGCCCTCCGACACGGTGTATGCCTCAGGTGGCTACCCCTATGACCTGCCGTTTTACACCCAGAGCGCCAAGCCCATGGTGATGCTTGACAACTGGCCCGAACAGCGCAAACACGCCGGTGACGGCTGGCACCGTGAGTTGTTTGAGGGCGCTGACTTTGACCCCGCCGCTGGGCAAGTATTGCAGTCGCTGGACACCTTGGCGCCGGCTGGTCTGGTGCCGGGCAACTGGTTTGTCGTCAGCAATGGCAACCCGGTGGCCAAGAACCTGCCCGGGTGGACGCAGTTTTATGAAGGCGCGGGCTGGACGCTGTACCGCTCCGGTGGTCAGGCCGCTGGCGCGGTGGTTGGATCAGCGCCGAAAGGCCCAGAAGCGGCTGAGCAAAAAAGTCTGCCCGGCTGCAAAAACCAGCGCAGCAAATAATGCCAGCAGCGCAGGGCATCCCAGCCCACGCAGCAGCAGCACAAACACCAGCTCGTTGCAGGCAAAACCGGCCAGGGCGGTTACCACAAACCGCCTGAAGCTGGTGGCCACACTGGTGCTTGCGTCTTTGAAGCTCAGCAGCCGGTGACCGGCAAAACTGACAAAAAAGGCAATCACAAAACCCAGCGCGTTGGCCAGTTCAGGCCACATCAGGTGTTGTGTCAGGGCAAACACCCCCATGTGGGTCAGGGCGGCGGCGCCCCCCACCGCCAGAAACCAGAAGGTGGACGCGTTCACGTTAGGACTGCGCAGCGTCGGAGCTTGGTTCGGGTTGGTTGCCGGGCGCCAGGCCGGTGCCGATGCGTTGGCTCACCAGGTAGTTGGGCCGTTGTTTCACCTCTTCGTAGATGCGCCCCACATACTCGGCCAGCACACCAATCGACAACAGTTGGATGCCGCTGAAAAACATCATGCCGACCACGATGGTGGCGTACCCACGCACCGCAATGCCGGTGATGAAATACTCGCCCACCACCCACAGGCCATAACCCAGCGCCAGCATCGACAGGATCATTCCGGTGACGGTCAAGGCCCGCAGCGGTGCGATCGAAAACGCCAGGATGCCGGTAAACGCCAGGGATAACGAGCCACGCAGGCCAAAGTTGCTCTTGCCGTCTGTGCGCGGCAGCGGCTCGTAATCGATGGCGGTGCTGTTGAAGCCGACCCAGGCGTACAGGCCTTTCATGAACCGGTTGCGCTCGGGCAGGCGTTTGAGGGCATCCACCACCTTGCGGTCCATCAGCCGGAAATCCCCTGCATTGGCAGGAATTTTGACCCGGTTGCCCAGATTCACTAGCTTGTAAAACCAGCCGGTCAGGGTGATTTGTAGGCCGGACTGGTCATTGCGGGTGCGGCGAATGGCATACACCACGTCCGAACCCGCGCGCCATTTGGTCAACATCTCGGGCACCAGTGTCACCGGGTGCTGGCCGTCGCCGTCCATCAGCACCACCACATCGCCTTGCGCCGCCTCAAGGCCAGCGGTCAGCGCGGGTTCCTTGCCAAAATTGCGCGACAACTTCAGGTAGACCGCTTGTGGGTGCTGTTGACACACCTCATGCATCACCGCAGCGGTGTTATCGCGGCTGCCATCGTCTACCACGATGATCTCGACCTGCGCACTCAGTGGTGTCAGGGTCGCCAGGATGTCAGTGATCAGCCGGGGCAGGCTTGGCGCCTCGTTATACGCAGGGATGACGCAGGAAATGGATGGGGACAGGTTTTGACGGCTCAGCATGGGCTGCATCATGCCAAAAGAAAGCCCCGCTCAGGTCAACCGGCGGGGCTTTTTTTACAGAAAGATCTGTGCGGGGCTCAGCCTTTGTTGCTCAAACAGGTCTTCATGAAGGCCTTGCGATCCGCGCCTTTGAGGGCTTTGTCGCCTGCTTCCTTGTTGCAGTTGGTCATTTTTTCTTGTTGCGCGGTTTTTTTGTCGCTGGCAGCGGCAGCAGGTTTGGCGCTCAGGCAGTCTTTCATGAAGGCCTTGCGCTCGTCACCTTTGAGGGTCTTTTCGCCAGCCTCTTTGTTGCAGCTTGCCATCTTGCCCTGCTGGGCGGTTTGGGCATAAGCCGAACCCAGGGACAGCGTCAGTCCCAAACCCAGAATTGCCAAAACTGTTTTCATCGGAACACCTTTCTTTGTTGCGGAAATCGCCGGGCCGGATTCGACCACAGAACTTTGGCAAAAACAACCTGCGCCCTTGTAACAAGGTGTAGGCCGAGCGCGTGGGTGGGGCGCCAAACCTCACGCCTAAAATCGAGCCATGCTGACTGTTAAAACCGAACTCCTCGAAGCCCTGCGCCTGGCGCTGGAAAATCTTTTACCCGGCGCGGGCGAACGTGCCGCATTTGAGTCACCCAAAGTGGCCGCACATGGCGACTTGGCCACGACTGCGGCGATGCAACTGGCCAAACCCCTCAAAGTGAACCCGCGCCAACTGGCCGAGACATTGTGTGTCAGCCTGCGGGCCACGTTGCCGTACCAGACCTGGGTGGATGCGCTTGAGATCGCTGGCCCCGGGTTCATCAACATCAAGCTCAAACCTGCGGCCAAGCAGCAGGTGGTGCGCGAGGTGCTGGCGCAGGCTCAACGCTACGGCTCGCAGGCGGACAACGGCCAGCGCTTGCTGGTGGAGTTTGTCTCGGCCAACCCAACTGGCCCGCTGCATGTTGGCCATGGCCGCCAGGCGGCGCTGGGTGATGCCATCTGCAACCTGTTCACCAGCCAGGGTTACCAGGTGCACCGCGAGTTTTATTACAACGACGCGGGTGTGCAGATCCAGACGCTGGCCAACAGCACCCAGTTGCGCGCCAAAGGCTTCAAACCCGGCGACGATTGCTGGCCCACCGATCCTGACAACCCGGCCAGCAAAGCCTTCTACAACGGCGACTACATCCAGGACATCGCCAACGACTTTCTGGCCAAAAAGACCGTTCAGGCCGATGACCGCACCTTCACTGCCAGCGGTGATGCGGACGACCTTGATGCGATCCGCCAGTTTGCGGTGGCTTACCTGCGCAACGAGCAGGACAAGGATCTGCAGGCCTTCAACCTCAAATTTGACGAGTACTACCTGGAGTCCAGCCTGTACACCAGCGGTCGCGTCGAGACCACAGTGGGTAAGCTCATCGCCAATGGCAAGACGTATGAGCAAGACGGTGCGTTGTGGCTCAAAAGCACTGACTACGGTGACGACAAAGACCGTGTCATGCGCAAACAAGACGGCAGCTACACCTATTTTGTGCCCGATGTGGCCTACCACATTGCCAAGTGGGAGCGTGGTTACACCAAGGTCATCAACATCCAGGGCACCGACCACCACGGCACGATTGCGCGGGTGCGTGCAGGCTTGCAGGCCGCTGACGTGGGTATTCCGAAGGGTTACCCCGACTATGTGCTGCACACCATGGTGCGGGTGGTCAAGGGGGGTGAAGAGGTCAAGATCAGCAAACGCGCGGGCAGTTATGTGACGCTGCGCGACCTGATCGAGTGGACCAGCAAGGATGCGGTGCGGTTTTTCCTGCTGAGCCGCAAGCCCGACACCGAATACACCTTTGATGTGGATCTGGCGGTGGCCAAAAACAATGACAACCCGGTGTACTACGTGCAGTACGCCCATGCGCGCATCTGCTCGGTGCTGGCTGGCTGGGGGGGTGACGAGGCCACTTTGGCCGGCGTTGACCTGAGTGCCCTCGACAGCCTGCAGGCCCAAACGCTGATGTTGCTGCTGGCCAAATACCCCGCCATGCTCACTGATGCTGCCAGCGGTTTTGCGCCGCATGACGTCACTTTTTACTTGCGGGAATTGGCCGCCTGCTACCACAGCTACTACGACGCCGAGCGCATTTTGGTGGATGACGAGGCTGTCAAGCTGGCGCGGTTGGCGCTGGTTGCGGCCACCGCACAGGTGCTGCGCAATGGCTTGGCGGTGCTGGGCGTGGACGCCCCGCGAAAAATGTAAGCAAGCAATCACGACAGGTACCAAGGGCGAATCATGAAACAACAACGCGGTGGAACATTTCTGGGTTTGGTGCTGGGGCTGGTGATCGGTCTGGGGGTGGCGTTGGCGGTAGCGGTCTATGTCACCAAGGTGCCTGTCCCGTTCCTGGACAAAGGCGCCAATCGCCCGGCTGATCAGGACGCAGCCGAACAGCAGAAAAACAAGGACTGGGACCCGAATGCCCCCTTGTATGGCAAAAATCCGGCACGCCCCGCATCGGTCGAGCAGGTTGAAGTGACGCCAGCCAAGCCGGGCGCATCCAGTGCAGAGGCTGCGAAAACCGACCCTGCGAAGGCAGGCGCAACCAAGACGGAACCATCCAAGGCCGAACTCAAGCCCGCAGTCACGGCGGACCCGCTGGGCGATTTGGTCAAGGCCAAGGCTGCTGCCAAAGGTGCGTCTTCCGGTCAAGCCGCTGCCGATGCCTTTGTGTATTTTGTGCAGGTGGGGGCTTTCCGTACCCAAGAAGATGCCGAAAGCCAGCGTGCCAAATTGTCTCTGGCCGGGATTGAAACCAAAGTGAGTGAGCGTGAACAAGCCGGGCGCACGGTCTACCGAGTGCGCACCGGACCGTATGACCGCCGTGACGATGCCGAAGCCGCCAAAGCCAAGCTGGAAGCCACCGGGCTGGAAGCGGCCATGGTGCGCACAGCGCGTTGAACTTTTGGCGTGTTGACAACTCTGACAGCGCCATTGCTTCCACGAAATGAACAACATGCCCATCAAACGACGCGATTTTTGTGCCGCCGCCACCCTGGCCAGTGCTGGCTTGACCAGTACCAATCTCTTGGCGCAGGCCAAAGCACCCCAGCCAGGCACCGACTATGTCAGGCTTGGCAAGCCCGCACCCGTGGACACGCCTGCAGGCAAGATCGAGGTGATCGAATTTTTCTGGTACAGCTGCCCGCACTGCAATGCGTTTGAGCCGGTGCTCAACGACTGGGCCAAGCGGCTGCCCAAAGACGTGGTACTCAAGCGCGTGCCGGTGGCCTTCCAGGAAAGCTACCTGCCGCAGCAGCGCCTCTATTACGCCTTGGAGGCTTTGGGCCTGATCCCCAAGCTGCATGACCGGGTGTTTGCCGCTATCCATACTGAGCGGCAAAACCTCTCGACGGAACAGGCCATCACCGATTGGGTTGCCAAGCAAGGTGTCGACAAGGCGCTTTTCACCAGCCATTTCAACTCGTTCACCACGGTGGCTAAGGCCCGGCGTGCAAGCCAGTTGATGAATGATTACGAGGTTGACGGTGTTCCCGCGTTGGGTGTCGCCGGGCGGTTTTACACCGATGGCGCCATGACCAAGTCGATGGATCGGGCACTGCAAGTGGTTAACTTCTTGGTAGGCGAGGTTCGCGCCGGGCGTTGAACTTGTCGCTGAAGAGGTGTTGCGCAGGGGGGTTAAAACCCCTGTGTTGGTGAGCAGCAAGGCCGCTACAATGCATGGCATAAACATGCAAGATTCGTGCCTTTATGAACAACATCCTTCTGTCCCGCCTGGTCGTGGTCCTTCTGGTCCTGGTGGCGCCTGTCGCCTGGGCTGAAAAGGCAGACAAGGACAAGCCCATGAATGTGGAGTCTGACGCTTTGCGTTATGACGACGCCAAGCAGGTCAGCGTGTTCACCGGCAAGGTGGTTTTGACCAAAGGCACCATTTTGGTTCGTGGCGCCAAGTTGGATGTGCGCCAGGACCCGGATGGCTACCAATACGCGGTGGTCACCGCCGAGCCGGGTAAGCTCGCTTTTTTCCGGCAAAAGCGTGATGGCCTCGACGAGTTCATTGAAGGCGAGGGCGAAACCATCGACTACGACGGTCGCCAGGACGTTGTCAAATTCATCTCCAAAGCCCAGCTGCGCCGTTATCGGGGCGCCACCCTGAGTGACGAATTCAACGGTGGGCTGATTGTTTACAACAACGTCACCGAGGTTTTCACGCTCGATAGCGCACCCGTCGCAGGCAAACCCAGCAGCTCCGGCCAACTGGGCGCACCGGCCGGGCGAGTGAGGGCCATGATGACGCCCAAACAAGACACCCCGCCAGCCAAGGCCCCTGTCGCACCTGCCTCCAGCGTCCTGCGCGAAACCAACACTTTGGGTGGAACCCGGCCATGACCGCGCTGGATACAGGCGCGCCAGACCAGCGCGTAGGCCAAGGTGACCGCCGACTTCAATCGAAAGCAGGCGAAGCGGACAGTTGCCTGCAAGCGCACCATCTGCAAAAGTCTTACGGCAGCCGCAAGGTGGTCAAGGATGTCTCACTGGCGGTGCGCAAAGGCGAAGTGGTGGGCTTGCTGGGCCCCAACGGCGCGGGCAAGACCACCTCGTTTTACATGATCGTCGGGCTGGTGCGTGCCAGTGGGGGGGACATCACCATCGACGGCCAGTCGGTTGAACACATGCCGATCCACCGGCGTGCCCGCCTGGGCCTGGGCTACCTGCCGCAGGAAGCGTCGATTTTTCGCAAGCTCAACGTGGAAGAGAACGTCCGCGCCGTGCTGGAGCTGCAACTGGATGAGCGCGGCAAAGGCCTGGGCGAAGCTGAGATCGAAAAACGCCTGACCGCTTTGTTGCAAGACCTGCGGGTCGACCACCTGCGCCAGTCCAGCGCCTTGTCACTGTCGGGGGGCGAACGCCGTCGGGTGGAGATCGCCCGTGCGCTGGCGACCAACCCGCGTTTTATCCTGCTTGACGAGCCGTTTGCCGGGATCGACCCGATCGCGGTGATCGAGATCCAGCGCATCATCAGTTTCCTGAAAAACCGGGGCATTGGCGTGCTGATCACCGACCACAACGTGCGCGAAACCCTGGGCATTTGTGACCACGCCTACATCATCAGCGACGGCCGGGTGCTGGCGCAGGGTACCCCCGCCGACATCGTCAACGACGCCGATGTCCGCCGGGTGTACCTGGGTGAACACTTCCGCATGTGAACATGACCCCCATGCTTGTCACGATGTGTACTGCGCAGCCCCCCGCTGGGGCCGCATTTTTGCTTGGGGCGGCCCGGCGCCAAAACATGACCGCTGATCCGTCATGAAGCAAGGTCTGTCCTTACGCGTCTCGCAGCATCTGGCGCTCACGCCGCAGTTGCAGCAATCGATTCGCTTGCTGCAGCTCTCGACCCAGGAGCTGAGCCAGGAAGTCGACCAGATGCTCGACGAAAACCCGTTTCTGGACCGCAATGTGGAAGAGGCCGAGCGGGAGTCGTTTGGCCTGGCACAGGCCGACGCGCCGGTGAGTCCCTCTGACCGCGAAGCCGAAGTTGCTACATATTCGGCAGCAGAGTACACAGATAACACAAGGGCTAAAGCCGAAAATGACCATGAAGAGTCTGTTGTGTCGTCTGACGACATCCCGAGTTGGGATGGTGACGGCACCGTCAGCATGGCGCCCGACGATGGCGAGTGGGGCGGCGAGGCTGCCGCCCGTGGCAACAACCTGACCGGTGACGACGAGATGGACGCCACCGAGCTGGCGCGCAACCAGGAGTCGCTGCAAAGCTTTTTGCACCGCCAGGCGCTGGCGCTGCGCCTGAGTGCAGAAGACACCGCCGCACTGCGGTTTTTGATTGAGTCACTCAACGACGACGGCTACCTCGACGACCCGCTTGACGAGTTGGCGCGTGGCCTGGCGGGTGACGACGACCCGGAGCAACTTGAGCAACTGGTGCACCACTTCACCGTGGCTTTGCGCCTGTTGCAAAGCCTGGAACCCACCGGTGTTGGCGCCCGCGGCCTGGCCGAATGCCTGAGCCTGCAGCTGCAAGCCCTGCAACGCAACGCCGACCTCAGCGACGAGTTCGACCCCGACGTGATCAAGGTCGCGCTGGCCATTTGCCGCCAGCCGATGGACCTGCTGGCACGGCGCGACATCAAACACCTGATGCCGCTGTGTGGTGCCAGCGACGCCGCCGTGCGCGCCGCCATCACCCTGATCAGCCGCCTGGAGCCCAAACCCGGGCGGCGTTTTGTCGATGTGGAACGCAATGTGGTGGTGCCCGACGTGCTGGTGCTCAAGGTCAGCAACGGTGGCAACGCCAACTTCACCGTGCGCCTGAACCCCGAGGTGATGCCGCGCCTGCGGGTGCACGACATCTACGCCAACGCGCTCAAGGGCCACAAGGCCGGTGGCAGCGAGGCTTCCAGCGCGCTGGCACTGCAGCAGCGTCTGCAAGAGGCGCGCTGGTTCATCAAGAATATCCAGCAGCGTTTCGACACCATCCTGCGGGTGTCCACCGCGATTGTGGAGCGGCAAAAAAGCTTCTTCATCCACGGTGAGCTGGCCATGCGCCCATTGGTGCTGCGCGAAATTGCCGACGAGCTGGGCCTGCACGAGTCCACCATCAGCCGTGTCACCACCGCCAAATACATGGCCACACCCTACGGCACCTTCGAGCTCAAATACTTCTTTGGCTCCGGCCTGGGCACCGAATCCGGCGGCAACGCGTCGAGCACCGCGGTGCGTGCGCTGATCAAGCAGTTTGTCGCCGCCGAGAGCCCCAAAAAACCGCTGTCTGACAACCAGATCTCCGACATGCTCAAAGAGCAAGGCATCGAATGCGCCCGACGTACCGTGGCCAAATACCGCGAAGGCCTGCGCATCGCCCCGGCCTCGCTGCGTAAGGCGCTGTGATATTTTTGGCGCCACCACGCCGCGCCGTTGTGCGGGCTGGGGGCGCTAAGCCACCCCCCTCGACGACCCTGAGGAAAGAATACCTATGAACCAACTCCAACTGTTCCTGCCCTGCGCCGCTGGCGTCGAAGACTACCTCGCCACCGAGGTGTTGCGCATCACCGAGCTGCCACCGGGCTGCATCACCAAACAGCGTGGTGGCGTCGCGGTGCGTACCGGCTTTGCCCACGCCATGCTGCTCAACCTCTACAGCCGACTCGCGCAGCGGGTGCTGGTGCTGCTCAGCTACACCGAATACCGCTCAGAGCAGGACCTGTACCGTGCCGCCAGCGAAGTCACCTGGGAGCGCTGGTTCACCCCGCGCGAGAGCATCAAGGTCGAGATCACCGCCCAGCACAGCCCACTCAACAGCCTGAACTTTGCCGCGCTCAAGGTCAAGGACGCCGTCTGTGACCGCTTTCGCACGGTGGCCAACGGCGTGCGCCCGGACGTCAACACCCAGTGGCCCGATGTGCGCATCTACGCCCACCTGACCACCGACAGTTGTTCGCTGTACATCGACACCTCGGGTGAACCGCTGTTCAAACGCGGCTGGCGCGTTGACAAGGGCGACGCGCCTTTGAAAGAAACCCTGGCCGCCGCGATGATCGCCGCCAGCGGCTGGCTCGACGGCGAGGGCGACCTGCAGCCGCTCTACGACCCCTGCTGCGGCAGCGGCACCATCCTGATCGAAGCCGCGCAAATGGCCTGCAACATGCCCGCCGGTGGCCAGCGCCGTTTTGCTTTTGAGAAATACCTGCCGTTCCGCAAGGCCGACTGGGAGACCATGAAGCAGGAAGCTCAAGAGGCCGTGGTGCTGCCCGACGCTGGCCAAAAGCCGCTGCTGTTTGGCAGCGATGTGGCCCACCGCATGGTCGACTTTGCCCAGCGCAATGCCGAGCGCGCCGGTGTCGCCGCTGTCATCGAATTCCGCGGTGGTGACGCGCTGCAACGTATGCCGCCGATGGACGTGAGTCAGACCGCAGGCGGCGTGATGCTGCTGAACCCGCCGTATGGCGAACGCATCGAGGTGGCGGGTGTGGCGCGCAGTGGCCGCATGGAACGGGCACCTTTACATGCCAAACAGGCTGCTAGCCCTTATAACGACAGGGCTGATAGCTACGAAGACGATAGTGGTGCAGAAGATGGCGGTGATTTGCAGCAAGGCCGTTTTGGCGCCCGCGAGCTGCCTCAAACCGAGAACGGCGGCGAGTTCTTCAGCCAGCTCGCCACCCACTGGAAGAAAAACTACGCAGGCTGGACCGCCTGGATGCTCACGCCCGACCTGAAACTGCCCGGCAAAATGCGCCTGAAAGAATCGCGTCGGGTGCCGATGTGGAACGGCCCGATCGAATGCCGCCTGTTCCGCTTTGACATGGTGGCCGGTTCCGCCCGCGAACGCAGCCCCAAAGCCGCGCCGTGAGCCAGTTTGCAGAACCCCAGCCGGGCCTGCTCCCGGCTGAGCAGCGTGTGCCAATGGCTGTGCCGGTGGTGCTGGATACCAACATCGTGCTGGACCTGCTGCTGTTCCAGGACCCGGCCACGCAGCCCTTGCGCGCCGCCCTGGACACAAACGGCCTGCAGTGGATCGCCACGACACCCATGCGCGATGAATTGGCGCGGGTGTTGACCTACCCCTACATTCTCAAAAGCCTGGCGCACCACCAGCGCAGCGCCGTCGACGTGCTGGCCGGTTTTGACGCCCAGGCACAGCTCACCACCGTGGCGCCGCGCGCCAGCGCGATTTGCAAAGACCCGGATGACCAAATATTCATCGACCTGGCGGTGACGCAACGCGCCCACCTGCTGAGCAAGGACAAGGCCGTGCTTTGCATGAAAAAACGGCTTCTAGCCCTTGATGTCTCTGTGGCAACAGCTATCAACCTGATAGCTGTTTGACGCCCGCACCGGCCCGGCGGACAATGCGGGCTGTTTTTTTCTTCCCTTTTTACCCATGACCTCTGACACCCCCACCACCGCGCCCGAAGCCGCCCTGGACGTTGCGCAATTCGATGAACTCGACACCATCCTGGACGACCTGCGCACCCGCGACGACGAAATCCCGCAGTGGGAGTTTTGTGAAGGTTTCCTGGCCGCGCTGATCTGCTGCCGACGCACCCTCACCCCGGCGGAGTACCTGCCGGTGCTGCTGGGCTTTGACCCGAGCGCCGCTTGTGGCTCGACCCTGTTTGCCGATACGACCCAGTTTGAGCGTTTCATGGCGTTGTGGAACCGCCGCTGGGACGAGGTCGCCACCGCGCTCAACATCCCGATCGAAGCGCTCGACGACGCGCGTGCCTACCAGCCCGAGGTGATGGACCTGCGCGGCGCCATTGCCGCCCTGACGCCGGAACAGCGCGCCGAAATGGGTGACGCTCCGATCCCGTCCTTTGGCCAGATTTGGGCCATCGGCTTCATGTACGCGGTCGAAAATTGGCCCGAAGAATGGGCGGCACCGCGCGACCGCGAGGCCGCCAAGGTGCTTGACGCCGCGCTGCAATGCATCGTGACCCTGACCGAAGACGACACCGGTGAAGCCACCGTGGGCGCGTTTGAGGAAGACGGCGAGCCGACCATGAGCGAGCAGCGTCTCAACGACTTTGCCGATGCCTTGTGGGCGGTTTACGACCTGCGCGAGGTCTGGCGCCAGTTTGGCCCGCGCGTGGAAACCGTGCGCCGCGAGGAAACCCCTGGCCGCAACGACGTCTGCGCGTGCGGCAGCGGCAAGAAGTACAAGAAGTGCTGCGGCGCCAACTGAGGGTTTGACCCCGCCGAGCCTGGTGCGTCGCCGCTGGGCTGGGCATGAAACATCCCCGTGTTTGACTGTGGCTTGCCGTGTTGGCTGACGGCCCACTGACAGCGGTTGGCTACACTCATGCTTTTTGGGCGGGCGCCATCGGCCCGGTCAGCACGAACGGCGGGGTCGTTGCGGCCTCTCTGTGTTTTCACCACTTAGGACAATTCATGAACATCAAAAAGATCGTTGGTTTGGCGTTGACTTCTGCGGCTTTGTGCGCACCGGTCATCACCATGGCGCAAAACAAAGAACTGGTGGTGGCCTCCAGCGCCACCTACCGCCCGTTTGCGTACGAAACCCCCAGCAAAGAGATCGTGGGCTACGACATCGACATCATCAAGGCGGTGGCGCTCAAGGCCGGGCTGAAAATCAAGATCGTCAACACCCCCTGGACCGGCATTTTTGCCGCGCTCAACAACGGTGATGTGGATCTGGTGATCTCTGGCGTCACCATCAACGACAAGCGCAAACAGTCCTACGACTTCACCGCCCCCTACTTTGAAGCCCGCCAGCTGATTGCTGTGCCCACCACCAGCACCGCCAAAGGTTTGAAAGACCTGGCTGGCAAGAAAATTGGTGTGGTCACCGGCAGCACCGCTGACGACATGACTTCACGCGAATTTGGCAAGACCAACCCCGACATCCGCCGCTTCGAGAGCACGCCAGTGGTGATCAGCGAGTTGGTCAACAATGGCCTGGACGCCGCCATGGGTGACAACGGTGTGATCGCCTTCCGCGTGCAAGAGCACAAGGGCCTCAAAACCGTGGCCGATGCCAGCTTCCCCAAGGAATACTTCGGCATTGTGGTGAAACAGGGCAACAAGGCTTTGCTCGACAAGCTCAACACCGGCCTGGCCGCTGTGAAGGCTGATGGCAGCTACGCCCAGATCTACAAGAAGTGGTTCCAGGCTGAAGCACCTGCGCTGCCCGCGCAATAAAAGCGGTCTGTTCGGGTTATGGAGCAAATATTGTGGTTCGGCTGGTTCCGGGCCGACATCATTGCGGAGTACGGCGAGCTGTTCTGGCACGGTCTGCAGATGACCATGCTGGTGACGGTGATCTGCATCATCCAGGGCACCGCCCTGGGGCTGGCTATCGGGCTGGCGCGGGTGGCCGATGCACGCCACGCGCCGCTGCGCCAGCTGTGTCGTTTTGCGCTGCGCTGGCCGTCCACGGTGTATGTCAGTTTTTTCCGTGGCACACCGCTGTTTGTGCAGATTCTGCTGATGCATTTTGCGGTGCTGCCGCTGTTCATCAATCCGGTGGACGGTATCCTGATTGATGGTGATCTGGCCAGGGACCTCAAGCAGAACTACGGCGCGTTTTTGTCTGGCGTGGCGGCTTTGACACTCAACGCTGGCGCTTACATTTCAGAGATTTTCCGCGCGGGTATCCAGTCGATCGACAAGGGCCAGGTGGAGGCCTCGCGGTCGCTCGGCATGACTTATGGCCGCACGATGTACCACGTTGTGCTGCCGCAGGCCTTTCGGCGCATGTTGCCGCCGCTGGGCAACAACGCGATCTCGCTGCTGAAAGACTCGTCGCTGATCTCGGCGATTGGCCTGGCTGAACTGGCCTACGCTGCCCGCACGGTGGCGGGTGCTTACTCCCGCTACTGGGAGCCGTATCTGACGATTTCTCTGATGTATTGGGTGTTGACGCTGGGCCTGGCCTATGTGGTGAAGAGATTGGAGGCCCGTTATGGACGAGGTGATTCGCGTTAAACAATTGCGCAAAACCTTTGGCAGCCTGGCAGTGTTGCGCGGCATCGACTGCGCCATCCAGGCCAAAGAGGTGGTGTGTGTGATCGGCCCTTCGGGCTCCGGCAAAAGCACGTTTTTGCGCTGCCTCAACGGCCTGGAAGACGCCACGGGTGGTGAGGTCTGGGTCAACAGTGTGGCGGTGCACGAGCCCAAAACCGACATCGACGCGCTGCGCTCCGACATCGGCATGGTGTTCCAGCGCTTTAACCTGTTTCCGCACAAGACGGTGCTGCAGAACATCACCCTGGCACCTGCCAAGGTGCGTGGTTTGACCGAGGCGGACGCCAAAGCGCGTGCCGCTGCTTTGCTGGAAAAGGTCGGCCTGCTCGACAAGATCGACGCCTACCCCAACCAGCTGTCGGGTGGGCAGCAGCAGCGGGTGGCGATCGCCCGGGCGCTGGCGATGCAGCCGCGCATCATGCTGTTTGATGAACCCACCTCGGCGCTTGACCCCGAAATGGTGGGTGAGGTGCTGGCCGTGATGCAAAACCTGGCTGAGGAAGGTATGACCATGGTGGTGGTCACCCACGAGATGGGGTTTGCGCGTCAGGTGGCAGACCGCGTGATCTTCATCGACGAAGGGGTCATCGTGGAGCAGGGCGCCCCTGCCGACATTTTTGACCGCCCAGCCGAGGAGCGCACTCGCCGCTTTTTGAGCAAGGTGTTGTGAGCTGATTGACCTGAACCGCCCCGCGTTTTGTGGGGACGGGTTCGTTAAAGTGGATCCGGGGAGGGGGTCTTCTCAGCGCGTGCCGTCAATTTCAGCGCGAAGTTCGGCTTCAAATGATTGCATGAATTGGTGCCGCTGCTCGGCCAGTTGCCGGCCGGTGGCCGTGTTCATGCGGTCCTTGAGCAGGTACAGCTTTTCGTGAAAGTGGGTGAGGCTGGCGCTGGTCGAACGTTTGTACGCTTCAAAACTGGCGTGGGATTCGGGGGTTTCGTCCAGGTCGTACAGCGTGCGCCCCTTGTGCCCGCCATACGCAAAGCAGCGGGCAATGCCAATGGCCCCGAGTGCATCGAGTCGGTCGGCATCCTGCACACATTGCCCTTCCAGCGAGCGCATCGGTGTGGCAACCCCGGCCCCCTTGAAAGTCACCGTGTTGACGATGTCAACCACCTCTTGAACGAGTGCCGGCTCCGCCCCGAACATGGCCAGCACCCGGGCCGCTTCGACACCGCCTGCCGCGTCATCGCCGTCAAAAAACTTCCAGTCGGCGATGTCATGAAGCAGCGCTGCCAGCTCCACCACGTCTGCGCGTGCCCGCTCGGCGTTCGCGATCCGCAAGGCGAGACCTCGGACGCGTTCAATATGCAACCAGTCGTGACCGGAGCCTTCACCTTGCAGCCTGCGCCGCACTTCGTCGGCCACCTGCTCAATCACGTTGACATGCCTCATCAGCTTCTCTTTCGACAAATGGCGTGGCGCGGTTGGACGCCGTGGGTTTTCACGGCGTCGATTGTGCGGGTGTTTTGGCGCCTCTGTGGCCTTGTGCCTCTTGGGCTGCCCAGGCGCCAGCAGACGCCGTGTTACCGCGCCAAAGTGCTTACTTCAACCACTTGTCTGCGGCTTGCTTGACCCCACCGCGGCTGTCCACCAGGCCCCAGACAAAGTCCATCACACGCACATAGTCGGCGTCGTCGGTGGGGAGCATGAAGCCCAGGTAGTTCTTGGGTGTCAGCGGGGCGTCCACAAAGGCGGCGCTCAGGCGCGGGTCGGCCTTGGCGTAGAACAGGGCTTCGTAGGTTTCGGTGATCATCACATCACCCTTGCCTTCGGCGATCAGGCCGGGAATCTCGGCGTTTTTGTCATGGGTGCTGACCTGGGCGGCTTTCAGGTTGGCCAGCACAAAGGTTTCGTTGGTGCCGCCGGGGTTCTTGATGACACGCACGCTGGGCTGGTTCAGGGACTCGGCGGTGGTGAACTTCGCTTTGTCAGCGGTGCGCACCAGCGCCACTTTGCCAAACGGCGCGTAGCCGGGCAACATGGCCACCACACGCATGCGGTTGACGTTGCGGGTGATGCCGCCCACGGCCACATCGAACTTGTCGGATTGGATGTCTTTCATCAGGTTGGGCCAGGAGGTCTGCACATACTCGACCTTGACGCCCAGCTCTTTGGCCATGGTTTCGATCAGGTCGATGTCATGGCCCGCGAAGCCGGTGTCGGTCTTGATGGCAAACGGGCGGTAATCGCCGGGCGTGCCCACACGGATGACCTTGGTCTCCATGATTTTGTCGAGCCGGGGGCCGGCTTGTGCAGCCTGGGTGAAGGACAAGCCGGTCACCACAGCGGCAAAGGCCAGGGCGAAAAGTTTCTTTGTGATCATGTCTGCGAACTCCATACGAGGGTGTGAAAAAGCTTGCATAGCAGCTGCTGTTACAGAGGGACACCGTAACTGGTCAAGCCGCTCCAACGAGCGATGTTGGTAAGCACAGACCATACCAAGCCTGAGCTCGTCCGGCCATAAGCCCCGCAAGTGCCCTTTCAACCAGCCCAACCATCCTAGGCCACCATAATGGGATCGCCTAGGGCTCTGCTGAAAAGTGCAGGCTCGGTGTCCATCGCACCCATTTCTGCCAGCTTGCATGCTCAAAAAAGCCATAAACAACTACAAAGCAGTTCCGCCCTTGGTGTGGAAGGTCTTGATCACGCAGTTCTTGATGAACTCGTCCCACTTCATGACTGTGTCGCTGCTGGCGGTGTACATGGTCAACACCCTCAAGTTTGGTGCTTGGGAGGTGGCCACGGTGATGACAGCCAACCTCATTTCTGCACAAGTGCTGCCTTTTCTGTTTGGTCTGATGGCAGACAAGTACGGCTTTCGGCTTTTTATGGCGGGCGGGCTGTTGCTGCGTGCGTTGGGGTTGCTGGGTTTTGTTGTTGGACACGGCTGGCTTGAGTTGGCGGCGATGGCCTTGGTCATGGGGGTTGGTGTGGCCATGTATGAAGCGTCGGTGTACCCGTTCTTTTCCAAACAGCCTTTGCCCATTGCCACCCGCGCGTTTGTCCTGAACAACCAGATGTTGAACATGGGCGTGGTGGTCGGGCCACTGCTGTCGGGTGTGTTGTTGGTGTATGACGTGCGGCTGGCGTTTGTGGTGAGCAGTGGTTTGTTTGGATGTCTGGGGCTGTGGGTGTTTGCACAAAAGAACATCGACGCCGCGTCTGCCCAAGGGACGGTGGTGTTGTTGAGCCTGCAGCGGGTGTTGACCGACCGCCGGTTTTTCTGCTTTCTGCTGGCGCTGGTGCCGTGGTATTTTTTGTTCGCCCAGCTGTATGTGTCGTTCCCGATTTACCTGAGCCAGATTGCCGGTGACGCGGCGGTACCCAAGATGTTTTTGGTGAATGGGTTGGTGGGCCTGGTGTTCATGGTGGTCACCATGACCGTGATGGAAAGTGCTGCACCGCGTACCGTCCTGCCCCGGGTGTATGTGATGGCGACGGTCTTTTTCTTTGCGGCGCCGCTGTTGCCCACGGCCTGGTGGTTTTTGGTCTTTGTCGGGTGTTACACGATGGTGGAAACCTTGATCCTCCCGGCGATTGAAACCCTGGTGACTGATCTGGCGCCGGACGGCAGCCAAAGCACCTTTTTCGGCGCACTCAGCGTGGCCTCGGCCATCGGTGGCTCGCTGGGTTATTACGCGGGGAGCTGGATGACGCTCAACATGGACGGCCGCAGCATGTGGTCGATCTTCTCAGGCGTGGCTGCGCTTGGGGCAGCCCTGTCGTTCTGGTTTGTCAAAACCCAAAGTGGGCTTGTGCCTGGTTCGCGACAGGATCGGCTCGGTTGATCATCTGGGCTTGTTCGGCCTGCTCGCCAGGCTGGGCTGCCCCTGCTCGGGCGCACAACCCGCTGAGCCGCCCCCAGATACGGTGTGCGCCGGGTTCAAAACTGCTCGTGGGGTGCCAGGTAGCGCCATTGCCCAACGGGCAGGTTGCCCAGCATCACGCGGCCAATGCGCACGCGTTTGAGGCCCACCACTTTCAGTCCAACCTGTTCACACATGCGCCGGATCTGGCGCTTTTTGCCCTCGGTCAGGACGAAGCGAAGCTGCTCCGGGTTTTGCCACTCCACCACCGCTGGCTGGAGCTTCTGGCCGTCCAGGCTCAGGCCGTGGCGCAGCAGGGCCAGTTTGGCCGCGGGGAACACCGACTGCACATCGGTGCTGATGGGGTCGTCATCGTCGATGCGGCTGAGTTGTTGGGTGGCGCCAGCTGCTTGTGGCGCACGGGCAACTGGCCGGGCGGCGTAGGTGGCTGCGGCCGAGGTGGCGGCCAGTGTGTTCTCAACCCCGGTGTAGATCACCCGCACCAGGTATTCTTTTTCCATGGTGGCGTCTTCGCCAATCAGCTGGCGTGCCACCCGGCCGTCCTGTGTCAGCACCAAGAGGCCGGTGGAGTCGATGTCCAGCCTCCCGGCGGGCACCAGGCTTTTGAGCTGGCTGGGGTGAAAGAAAAAGCGCGCGTTGTCATCAGCCCAGCGGTTTTGCGGCTGCACCAGGGTGATGGCGGGTTGATGGCCGTCTTCGGCCTGGCCACTCACCAAACCGAGTGGCTTGTTGATCAGCACCGTGACCTGTTTGGCCTGGGCGCCCTTGGCCTGTTTGTCGATCTCGATCTTCACATCAGGCGTGACCTGCATGCCCATCTCTGCCACCTGGCCGTTGACCTTGACCCAGCCCTTGCCGATCCAGTCATCGGCCTCACGGCGCGACGCCAGGCCGAGTTCAGCCATGCGTTTGTTCAGCCGCAAGGTGCCATTGGCGCCATGGGCTGCGGTGTTGCTTTGCCCGGCAGGAATGGGCGCTTTGGGTGCTGGCGGTGCGGCGCGGCGGAAAACGCGCGGAGGGGGTGAAGTGGTCATGATATAGAAGTTGTAGCTGCTCAGGCTTGTTATATAAGGGCTAGGGGCCTATTTTGCCTGCAAACAGGGGCAACAGGCGACGCAGCCGTGCGGCCATGGCCTGTTGCTCGATAGGCCCGATGCGCTGCAAGTCGGTGGGCAGTGACCATGCTGCGCTGGTGGCGGATTGTTACCCAGGCCCACGGCGGCGCTTGTCCGGACCGTGAACCGTCAAACGCCCCAGGTGATCGCCTCGTTGGCTTTTTGGCATTCGTGGATCATTTCGATGAGCGGCAGGGCGCGTTGGCGCAGGCCAATGAAGCCCGAGTGTGACAGTTGCGCATGCTCGGCCTTGGCTTGCGCCACGGCTTGCGCACGGGCGGCATCTTCGATCGCAATGGCGGCCTGCAGTGCGGCCAGCGCCTCGGGCATCTGCTCAGGCAGCAAAATGCCCTTGATGCTCGGGTCCGCCGAGCTGTGTTTGCCAATGATCTCTAGCAGTTGCTCGCCGTTGGGCTGCAACATAATGACATTCCCGGTGACTTTGGATTTGAAGTGGTAGAGCATGTTGTCTCCTAGTGTGTCAATGGATCTTGGTCTGGTTAGTAGCCATAGTATGCCCATGCGGGGTCGGGTGGCAATGCCCCAAGGGTACGCGGTGGGCGCATGAGGCCTGGGCTGCGGTATGTGGCGTGTTTGCTGCTGGCACTCTGCTTGGGCGGTTGTGCCGACACCCGCTATTACGCGCAGTCGGTTAGCGGTCACCTGCAGCTGATGGCCGCAGCCCGTCCGGTGGAAAACTGGCTGGCCGATGCCCAAACCCCCGAACCATTGCGCCAGCGACTGCGCTTGGCGCAGGCGCTGCGCCGCTACTCGGTGAGCGACTTGCACCTGCCGGACAACGCCAGCTACCGCCGTTTTGCCGACCTGCACCGCCGTTATGTGGTGTGGAACGTGGTGGCTGCACCAGCCTTGTCGCTGGAACTCAAAAAATGGTGCTTCCCGGTAGCGGGGTGCGTGGGTTACCGGGGTTATTTTGACGAGGCAGATGCCCAGGCGTTGGCCACTGAGTTGCGCGCCCAAGGGCTGGAGGCCAACGTTTACGGTGTGCCCGCCTACTCTACGCTGGGTTGGATGAACTGGCTCGGCGGCGACCCGCTGCTCAACACCTTTGTTCATCTGCCCGAGGGTGAGCTGGCGCGGCTGATGTTCCATGAACTGGCGCACCAGGTGCTGTATGTGGCCGGTGACACCACCTTTAACGAATCTTTTGCCACCGCTGTCGAGCGCCTGGGTGGGGACGCCTGGTTGGCCAGCCAGGCCACGGCGCAGGCGCGCCAGGCTTTTGCCGCGTATGACCAGCGCCGTCAGCAGTTTCGTGCTCTAACCCGCAGCACCCGCGAGCGTCTGGCGCAGCTTTATGAACAAAAAAGCCTTCAAGCCCAGGATTTGCAAGCGCTGATAGCTATTAAAAATGAAGTGTTTCAAGACTTCAGGCAGCGCTACGCGACCCTCAAATACAGCTGGGGCGGGTACGCTGGTTACGACGCCTGGGTGGCCCAGGCCAACAATGCCAGTTTTGGCGCCCAGGCGGCCTATGACGATTGGGTGCCCGCGTTTGACGCCCTGTTTGTGCAAGCTGGGCGTGACTGGCCCCGGTTTTTTGATGCCGTCAAACAACTGGCCGACCGCCCCGAATCCGAGCGCCTGGCGCAACTGCGGGCCCTGGCGGCGCAAGCCCCAGAGCGCACCCGCCAAGCCCAAAATTGACACCGATTGAAACAACTCTGAGACACCATGGCTGATTTACACATTGTTCGCGAACACACCCTTGGCTTGCCCCAAGCCCGCCAGATTGCCGCCAAATGGGTTGCACAGGCCCAAACCGAATTTGGCATGGCGTGCGCCTACGCCGAAGGGGATGCCGCTGATGAGGTCCGCTTTTCGCGCTCAGGCGTCAAGGGCACGCTTGATGTGAACGCCACCCGTTTTGAGCTGCGCGCCCAGTTGGGCTTTTTGCTGGGCGCATTCAAACAGCAGATTGAAGCCGAGATTGTGAAAAACCTCGATGCACTGCTGGCGGCCCCGGCGCCCCAAGGCATCCGCCACGCAGCGGGCTAAACCCGCAGACATTAGGTGGATCAGCTCAGCGACGCCACCAAGTCCACATACTGCTGCATCGCCGCCGGACTGTCGGTGCCTTGGAGTTCGTTCCAGGCTTCCCATTTGGCGCGGCCCACCACGTCCGCGAAGCCGGGACGTTTCTCGGTGTTGTCGCCCACGCTGGCTTGTTTGTAGAGGGCGTAAAGCCTCAGCAGCGTCTGGTTGTCAGGGCGTTCGCTCAAATTTTTGGAGTTGGCCACAGCGGCTTCAAAGGTCTGTTGCAGATCGGGCATAACTTGCTCACTGAAAGGCGGTTGAACGGAAGGACCAGATCCATCTTACGTGGCGTTTTGTCGCAAGACCAGAGGTAAAAACCCCCAATGCCCATCGCCACCTAGCGCCTGCCTGCGGCGGCGTTCAGTCGGCCAGCTGGGAACGCGCCATTTCAACATCGAGCCGCTCGGTGGCGTCCAGCGGCTCCACCTGGGCGGCCTGCTGGTACAGATGGTTGGCCGCGTCCATCTTGCCGTCGCCATCCAGCATCAGCATGGCATGGGCATATTCCAGCATGCCGTAGGCCGACTCGGTGTGCAACTTGAGCGCTTGGTCAAACAGCTGCAAACCCACGTCCTTGTTGGCACCGTAAGCCATGGCGCCAATCAACGAGCCCACCTTGTCAATCACCTCGGCATGAAAACTGCCCAGTGCCACATGGGCATCGGCGTGTTGCGGTGCTTGGCGGATGACTTGTTCCAGATCGGTTTTGACCTTGCTGCCCAAACCTTGGGCCAGCGCCTTGGCCACGCTGATGCCTTGGCTGTAGCGGTTTAACGCGTAGGCGCGCCAGTAGCGGGCGTTGAGATTGTCTGGGGCGCCCTGTGCCAGCTCACCGGCCTGGTCGGCCACCTCCAGAAACAAGTCCAGACGCCGATCCTCGTGTTTTTCAAGGTAATTGGCGTAAACGCAGGTGGCCTTGCTGGCCACGCTCAGACCGGCCGCACCCAGGCTGACACCCATGATGGCAGCCTTTTGAAATTCGCCGTTGTGAAAATGCACCCACGCCTGCAAAACCGCGGGGTCTTCAGGCAAGGGTTCCAGATCACCAGCGTGCAGCCTGGCCCAATGGTCTTTGATGCTGGTTGCATCAAAGCAGTAAGTGCCAGCGTAAGGGAAAGCGGTCCATTTGGACATGTCGGCCTCCTTGAACCTCTTTTTGTGTCGCTGATCTTTATTGTAGGCATCTGACAATTTTGGCCAATGCACTTGGGTTGTTCTACATTTATCGTCTAAAGCGTGTCACGACAACCGTGTCTTTTGCGTCTCTTATACTTTGACCTCAAAAGCGGAGGATAAAAGAATGAATGTTGAATCGGCAGAGTCCGAGGTCAGTCTGCTGGACTTGCTGCTGGTGATTGCGGAGAACATCAAGCTTCTGGTGATCGGGCCCATTGTGGTGGGTTTGCTTGCATTGGGTGTTTCTTATGCCCTGCCGCAAAGTTTTGTGAGTCAGGCTATATTGGCCCTGCCTGCAACTACAACTACAACTGCGGCACAGGCTGCTTCCATGATGGTATCGCCCTTGGTTCTCGACCCTATCATCGCAACTTACAAAATAGGTGAGGGTAAACCTATACAGGCTGCAAGGGATGCTTTGGCCAAGCAAATCAAGGCTGAGGTTAGTAAAGATGGCTTATTGCGTCTAGAGGTGACAGAGACATCCGCGCAACAAGCACAAACATTTGCGAATGCTGTCATCGATGGCTGGCTAAGCAGCACGGTGCCTGGTGAGCAAGAACGCGAAGACCTTGAGAAAAGACTTGAGGTTGCCCAACAGGGACTGAAATCTGTCACTGAACTTCTAAATCGCCTTTCTTTAGACGGTGCCGTTGGTCTGAGAAAGCCGCTTACTCGTGGTGAGGCCGGCACTGGGCTGATTGCTATCGGGGAGTTACAAGCCAAGTACTTGTCTGACGTGCTGTCAATACCACATGCGTTGCACGGTTTGTCGCGAGACGTCGTCAAGCAGCCTCCCACATTGCCCACCCAGCCAGCTTCGCGTAAAAAGAGCTTGATTGCCATTCTGGCTGCTTTGGGTTCGGGTTTTGTGCTGCTGCTTTTTGTGTTTATGCGGCAAGCTTGGAAAAATGCTGCGGCCGATCCTGAGGCCGCATTGAAACAAAGCCAGCTCAAGCGAGCCTTGGGTTTCAAAAACAGTTAGTTTCAATATGAGCGAGATGCCCTCCAGAATTTATGTAGCAGGCCACCGCGGCATGGTGGGTTCCGCCATCGTGCGCCAGTTGTTGGCGGGTGGCTGTGTGCCAGAAGACATCATCACGCGCACCCATGCCGAGTTGGATTTGACCAATCAGGCGGCGGTTCAAGCCTTTTTTGAAACAGAGCGCCCCACCCAGGTGTATCTGGCGGCCGCCAAGGTGGGTGGTATCCATGCCAACAACACCTACCCGGCAGATTTCATCTATCAGAACCTGATGATGCAGGCCAATGTCATCAATGCGGCTTTCCAAAATGGGGTGAAACGCCTGCTGTTTTTGGGCTCCAGTTGTATCTATCCGCGCAACGCCCCCCAACCCATGCGTGAAGACGCCCTGCTTACTGGCCTGCTGGAACCCACCAACGAGCCCTATGCCATTGCCAAAATTGCGGGTATCAAGCTCTGTGAGAGTTACAACCGCCAGTACGGTGCCAGCCACGGCGTGGACTACCGCAGTGTCATGCCGACTAACCTGTATGGGCCGGGCGACAACTACCACCCCACCAACAGCCACGTCATTCCGGCACTGATTCGCCGTTTTCATGAGGCCAAGGTGTCTGGTGCGCCTTCGGTTGCCATCTGGGGCAGCGGCACGCCCAAACGCGAGTTTTTGTATGTGGACGACATGGCCGCAGCCAGTGTGTTTGTCATGAACTTGCCCAAAGCCGTGTACGACCAGCACACCAGCCCCATGCAAAGCCACATCAACGTCGGCTTTGGCAGCGATGTCAGCATTGCTGAAGTTGCGCAGATCATCGGTCAAGTGGTGGGGTATCCCGGCGAAATCTGCTATGACACCACTCAGCCCGATGGCACCCCCCGCAAATGGATGGACAGCAGCTGTCTGAATACGTTAGGCTGGCAGGCCCAGGTTGAACTGGCGCTTGGTTTGGCATTGGCCTACCAGGACTTTTTAAAACTGCACGCCAATTAGCTATCTCTCATGCGCCTAAGCACTGACCAAATTCAGGCCGTACGCTACGCTGCCAATGCCACTTTTGGGCAGGGCACGGAGGTGTGGTTGTTTGGATCACGCGTGGACGACGCTAAAAAAGGTGGCGATATTGATTTGCTAGTGCGACCGACCTCCACGGCCGCAGACCAGACCTTTGCCAAAAAAGTCAAAATGCTGACTATGCTTGAGCGTCTTCTGGGCGAGCGCAAAATTGACCTCGTCATAGAACTGCCCGCGACCTCCGTCCCATCGTTGCAATCGCCCACGCTACCGGCCTCCGGATTCAATGAAGAACACACCCGAGCAACTTGCATTGCTACAAATTCAAACAGTGTGCCAAGGCCACGCCGAGGCATTGTCTGACGCTCTGCAGGACATGCAACTGCGCGCGCTGACTGTCGATGACTACAGCAATATGAGCAAGGTGGACCGCTGCCTGCTTGACCAGTTTGCTTACCGCTACACCAGGTTGCAAGACGATGTGGGCGCCCGCCTGATGCCTGCCGTGCTCAAAGCCTTGGGCGAAGACATCGGCCACATGTCGGCTATAGACCGTTTTGCCCGACTGGAACAACTTGGCTGGTTACCAAGTGCAGATGAATGGCTCACCCTGCGGCAAATTCGTAACCAATTTGCACACGATTACCCGGACAGCCTAGCAGAGCGCTTCGAACGTTTGCAAGCCGCTGCTCAGGCCGCAAAACAGTTGTTGGCAATTGCAAGTCAGATTCAACGCAGGGCAGATGCCATCTGATCCTCGTTGTTCAAAGACATGCAACTAAAAGCTTCAGTAGTTACAAATTCAATAGCATTCGCACTTCATGGCAACCCAAAAAATCGCACTCATCACCGGTATCACCGGTCAAGACGGCAGCTACTTGGCCGAATTCCTGCTAGACAAGGGCTACATCGTGCACGGCATCAAACGCCGCGCCAGCTCCTTCAACACCCAGCGGGTCGACCACATCTACCAGGATCCTCACATTGATAACGCCAACTTCAAGCTGCATTACGGCGATTTGACTGATACCAGCAACCTGGTGCGCATCGTGCAAGAAACCCAGCCCGATGAAATTTACAACCTGGGCGCTCAGAGCCATGTGGCGGTCAGCTTTGAGAGTCCTGAATACACCGCCGATGTCGACGGCATGGGCACCCTGCGCATTCTGGAGGCCATCCGTATCCTGGGTCTGGAGAAGAAAACCCGTTTCTACCAGGCCAGCACCAGTGAGCTGTATGGCCTGGTGCAGGAAACCCCGCAAAAAGAAACCACCCCGTTCTACCCGCGCAGCCCCTACGCGGTGGCCAAGCTCTATGCCTACTGGATCACGGTGAACTACCGCGAGGCCTATGGCATGTATGCCTGCAACGGTATCTTGTTCAACCACGAGAGCCCGCGCCGGGGAGAGACCTTTGTCACCCGTAAGATCACCCGCGGTCTGGCCAACATCAGCCAGGGTCTGGAAGACTGCCTGTACATGGGCAACATCGACGCCCTGCGCGATTGGGGCCATGCCAAAGACTATGTGCGCATGCAGTGGCTGATGCTGCAGCAGGACCACCCAGAAGACTTTGTCATTGCCACCGGCGTGCAATACAGCGTGCGCCAATTCATCAACTGGACCGCAGAAGCCTTGGGCATGCAACTGCGCTGGGAAGGCGAAGGCGTCAACGAAGTCGCCTACTGGCTGAACCCCGTCAATTCACGCCCTCTCCCGCTGGGAGAGGGTAAGGGCTCTCTCCGCCCTGTAGTCCGCATCGATCCCCGCTACTTCCGCCCCACCGAAGTCGAAACCCTGCTGGGGGATCCCAGCAGGGCCAAACAAAAGCTAGGCTGGGTTCCCGAAATCAGCGTGCAAGAAATGTGTAAAGAGATGGTTGACATGGACTTGGCTCAGGCCAAGCAGCACGCGTTGCTGAAGCAGCACGGCTACAGTGTCAATGTGAGTGTGGAGTAAAACAAAAATGAAAGCAGTTATTCTTGCAGGTGGCTTAGGCACCCGCCTCAGCGAAGAAACAGCCACTCGCCCTAAGCCGATGGTGGAGGTTGGTGGCAACCCCATTTTGTGGCACATCTTGAAGATGTATTCTCACCACGGCATCAACGACTTTGTCATTTGCTGCGGCTACAAGGGTTACCTTATCAAAGAGTACTTTGCCAATTATTTTTTGCACATGTCTGATGTGACCTTCAGCATGCAGTCCAATCAAATGGAAGTGCACCACAAACGTGCTGAGCCCTGGACCGTAACGCTGGTTGACACGGGTGACCATTCCATGACCGGTGGGCGTTTGGGTCGAGTGGCTGAATACGTCAAGGACGAAGAGGCTTTTTGTTTCACTTATGGCGATGGCGTGGGTGATCTTGATATCAGTGCCACCATTGCATTCCATCGCAGCCATGGCAAAGCCGCCACACTGACTGCAGCCTATCCACCCGGCCGATTTGGGGCACTTGACATTCAAGACGGTCAGGTAAAAAGCTTCAAAGAAAAGCCAAAAGGCGATGGGGCATTTGTTAATGCTGGTTTTTTTGTACTCTCACCCTTGGTATTGGGTTACCTAAAAGACGACGACACCATCTGGGAACAGCAGCCCCTGATGCAGCTTGCAGAAGACGGTCAGTTGATGGCCTATCAACATCACGGTTTCTGGCAGCCCATGGATACCTTGCATGACAAGATGACGCTTGAGAAACTGTGGTCCAGCGGATTGGCACCCTGGAAGAAATGGGATTGAGATGATTAAGCCCAGTTTTTGGCGCGGCAAACGCGTCTTCTTGACCGGACACACCGGCTTCAAAGGCAGTTGGCTCAGTCTGTGGCTACAAAGCATGGGCGCAGAGGTGCACGGTCTGTCCCTTGCGCCACCTACTACGCCAAATTTGTTCACCGTTGCTCAAGTAGCAAACGGCATGGCTAGCAGCACTATCGGTGATATTCGTGACTTGGCCACCGTGCAAAGAGCCATGCAGGTTGCGCAGCCCGACATCGTCATCCACATGGCGGCACAACCGCTGGTGCGCCTGTCCTACGCTGAGCCCGTTGAAACCTACGCCACCAATGTGATGGGTACCGTGCATCTGCTGGAGTCTTCCCGCCACACCCCGAGTGTCAAGGCCGTGGTGGTGGTCACCACCGATAAGTGTTATGAAAACAAGGAGTGGCTCTGGGGCTACCGTGAAGACGAGCCCATGGGTGGCTATGACCCCTACAGCAACAGCAAAGGCTGCTCAGAGTTGGTAACCAGCGCCTACCGACGCTCGTTCTTCCAAGAAAAAGGTATTGCCTTGGCATCTGCCCGTGCTGGCAACGTCATCGGTGGTGGCGATTGGGCTGCAGACCGCTTGGTGCCCGACATCTTGCGTGCCTTCGAACAAAACCAGCCGGTGGTTATCCGCAACCCCCATGCCACCCGCCCCTGGCAACATGTGCTGGAACCGCTTAGTGGTTACCTATCATTGGCCGAGCGCTTGCACACCGACGGCCAAGCATTCGCCGAAGGCTGGAACTTCGGCCCCAAAGATGACGACGCACAACCCGTGCAATGGATTGTTGAACACATGGTCAACAGTTGGGGCAACAGTGCGAGTTGGCGACAAGATGCTGGCGTTCACCCGCATGAAGCCAACTACCTCAAGCTTGACATCTCCAAAGCCAAAGTCCGCCTGGGCTGGCAGCCTCATTGGCCTTTGGCAACCGCCCTAGCGCATATCACCACATGGCACCAGGCTTGGCTGGCCAACGATGACATGAAGAAAACCTGCTTAGTCCAAATTCAACAATACTCTTTAGCTATTAACTCAGAAGCAATATGATAACTGCCGCCATTCAATTTGCAGCTAAAACTCCAGACACCATCCGCCGGGAAATTGCTGCACTGGTGCAACAGTATTCCGACATTGTTCATGCGCCTCAAGATTTTGTCCCTGGTCAAACCATGGTGCCTCCGTCCGGAAAAGTCATTGGTGCCCAGGAACTCAAAAATATGGTGGATGCCAGCCTTGACGGCTGGTTGACCACAGGTCGCTTCAATGCTGAGTTTGAGAGACAGCTTGCTGCCTTCATCGGCATCAAGCACTTGATCACAGTCAACTCGGGTTCTTCTGCCAACTTGGTGGCGTTCAGCACCCTAACCTCCCCTAAATTGGGTGAGCGTGCCATCAAAAAGGGCGATGAGGTCATTGGTGTGGCCGCAGGCTTTCCCACAACCGTCAACCCCATCCTTCAGTTTGGTGCGGTACCGGTGTTTGTGGATGTAGATCCGCTCACCCACAATATCGACGCCAGCAAGATCGAAGCCGCCATCAGCCCTAAAACTAAGGCAATTATGTTGGCACACAGCCTGGGAAACCCATTTAACCTGGATGTGGTCACTGCCTTGTGCAAGAAGTACAACTTGTGGCTTGTTGAAGATTGCTGCGATGCTCTGGGCACTACCTACCGCGGCCAGATGGTTGGCACCTTTGGCGACATTGGCACACTCAGTTTTTACCCTGCGCACCATATCACAATGGGCGAAGGCGGTGCGGTGTTTACCAAACACGACGAACTTAAAACCATTGCCGAGAGCTTTCGCGACTGGGGGCGTGACTGCTATTGCCAGCCCGGTAAAGACAACACTTGTGGCAAACGCTTTTGCCAGCAACTGGGCGACCTGCCGTACGGATACGATCACAAGTACACCTATAGCCATTTGGGGTACAACCTCAAAATATCTGATATGCAAGCCGCTTGTGGTCTGGCTCAACTGGAGAAAGCCCCGCAATTCATTCAAGCTCGCAAAGACAACTTTGCTTTTTTGAAAGCACGCCTGAAGGATTGCGAAGAATTCGTCAATCTTCCTGAGGCGACCGAACACTCCGATCCATCGTGGTTCGGCTTTCCGATTACCTTGAAAGAAAACTGCCCGGTCACGCGACTGGACCTGCTGACTTACCTGGACCAAAACAAAGTTGGCACCCGCCTGCTGTTTGCTGGTAACCTTACCCGCCAGCCCTACATGATAGGTGCCAACTACCGTATCAGCGGTGACCTGACCAACACCGACAACGTGATGAACAACACCTTTTGGATTGGCGTGCAGCCCGCATTGACAAGAGAAATGCTGGAATTTGCCGCCCGCAAGATTGAGAGTTATCTCGGCGTGAATTTCTGAAGTCATTTGGTTCGAACGATTAACTACCTCGCACTGACAAAATGACATGACTGCCATCAATGCAAATCACATCCGCAAAGTCATTCTCGATATGGCTTACACGGGCGCAACCGTTCATATCGGCTGCGCGTTCTCTATCGTAGAACTCCTGGTTGTGCTGTACCGCAATCACCTTCAGTTCGATGCGGCTAACCCATCCTCTCTGACCCGCGACTACATGGTGCTCAGCAAAGGTCACGGTGTGATGGCCCAATATGCCTGTCTGCATGAGTTAGGTTGCCTGACAGAGGACGACATGGCGAAATATTTCAAAGACGGCACCCGACTCAAAGGACTGGCTGATGCGCACGTACCGGGTGTGGAGGCAACCACTGGTTCATTGGGACATGGCTTATCAGTCGCCTCCGGTCTAGCGCTAGCGGCCAAACTCAACAACACAAGCCAGACCTGCTATGCCCTCGTCGGCGATGGAGAGATCAACGAAGGTTCCATTTGGGAGGCTGCACTGTTCGCCGCACACTTCAAACTCGATAACCTAGTTGTCATCGTCGACAAAAATGGTTTTCAAGCCATGGGTGCTACAGACGACGTTATGGGCCTGGGCAACATCGAAGAGAAGTTCAGGGCTTTCGGCTTTGATTCCATCACCATCGATGGGCACGATGAAGAAGCGATTGACGCCGCCTACATGAGTTTGAAGGCTGTCCGTAACGGTAAGCCCAAAGCCATTGTGGCCACAACAGTCAAAGGCAAAGGTGTTTCGTTTATGGAGCACAACAACATCTGGCACTACACGCGACTAAGCTCCGAAACACATGCCGTAGCACTCGCCGAATTGGCAGCAAAGCAGGAAGCCACAGTATGAGAGGCGCCTTTTCAGATGCACTGGTTGCCGCCGCACAGGCGGACCCTAAAGTCTTGCTACTTACGGGCGACCACGGCTATGCGCTGTTTGATGCCTTCCGCAAGGCGCGCCCCCAGCAATACATCAACTGCGGCATTGCCGAACAAAACATGGTTGGTGTGGCCGCTGGTCTGGCCAAGGCTGGATTCAAACCCATTGTTTATGGCTTGGCAGCCTTTGTGCCCGTGCGCGTTTTGGAACAAATCAAGATAGACGTTTGTTACGAAAACCTGCACGTCATCCTGATTGGCGATGGTGCCGGTCTTGTTTACAGCCATCTGGGTACCAGCCATCAAAGCACCGAAGACATTGCTTGCACCAGGGTTATACCTGCGCTCACCGTTCTGTCGCCAGCCGACCGCTTCGAGATGACGGCCACCTTGCAACTTGCGCTCAAGTTGAACACGCCGGTTTACCTGCGTGTGGGTAAAAGTGATCGTGGTGATGTTCACGCCAGGCCATTCGACTTGACGGCTGGTGAGTTATTGCAAGTCAGGCAAGGCACGCAGCGCATCGCCTTGCTCGCCACGGGCTCCATGGTCAAAACTGCGCTGACGTTATCCGATCAAGGCTTGGACGGTGAAGTCTGGAGCGTGCCCTCAATCAAGCCGTTATCCACGCAGCAACTGGCCCAAATTGTCAGCCGGGTTGATTACATCATTACACTGGAGGAGCACTCGATCATGGGCGGACTAGGAGCCTGTATAGCGGAACAAGTCGCAGCGTGTCGGCCAGTTCCGGTCTGTCGTATTGGCATCGAAGACCGCTTCTCCGCCTACTGCGGTACTTGGGATTATTTGTTGCACGAACATCAACTAGACCTGGATTCCATTAAGCAAAAAATTGAGTCGTTTTTTTCGCTATGCAAAGCGGGGTGTTCGTGAATTGTTTTAAATTGTGCAGCAAATCATGCGTATAGCGATTCTCGGCGCCACCAGCCAAATTGCCAAAGATTTGGTGTTGTCGTTTGCTGCAAAAACACCGCACGAGTTGGTGTTGTTTGCACGGCGGCCAGAAGCTGTCAGCGAATGGCTTACCGCAACAGGGCGGACTGCCAACTACCCCGTTGCAGCTTTTGAGGCATTTGGTGCTGACGATCACTTTGATGCCATCCTCAACTTTGTTGGAGCGGGCAACCCGGCGCGGGCGGTGGCCATGGGGGCATCGATTTTTGATGCAACGCTCAAGTATGACGAGGTGGCGCTGAACTATCTGAGTCACCATCCCGATTGCAGCTATGTGTTCTTGAGCAGCGGCGCGGCTTATGGCTCAGTTTTTGAGAAACCGGTGGATGGCAATAGCCGCGCAGCGATTTCAATCAACAATCTTCAGCCGCAAGATTGGTATGCCGTGGCGAAATTGCACGCCGAATGCCGGCATCGCTCATTGCCGCATCTGCCCATCGTCGATATTCGGGTGTTTAACTACTTCAGCCACAAGCAAGATATATCAGCACGATTTCTTATCGCTGATATTTTGCGTGCCATCCAATCTGGCGAAACGCTAATGACCTCGTCAGACAACATCGTTCGTGACTACATCGGTCCCGATGATTTTTTTCAACTGGTCTCGCGCATCCTGGCTCAGCCACCCATCAATGAGGTGGTTGATTGCTACACCCAGGCACCCGTCGACAAGATGACATTGCTTGCTAACATGAAAAAGTGCTTTAGCTTGCGCTATGAAGTGAGCAGTGCGCCTGCCGGTGTCAACGCCACGGGCGTGAAAATGAATTATTTTTCCAATAACCGACGCGCAGAAGTTTTCGGATATGTGCCAGAGAAAGACTCATTGAAAACTGTTTTGGAAGAGAGTTCTCTGGCACTGACCACCAGTAGTATTGCGTAAGCGGCTATTAAAAATGAAACAAATTAATCTTGATTAGAAAAAACGGTGGCGAGTAATGCGACAACGCCTCAGTAAGCTCGGTCGCCTCGCAGGGTTGGATTCCCAAGTGTTACCCACCTTGTTGCTTCGCAGCTGGCAAATCATTGCTGGCGGCGTTATGGTGTTGCTGATTCCCTTGTGGCTCAGCAAGGTGGAGCAGGGCTACTATTACACATTCTCAAGCCTGCTTGCACTGCAAGTCTTTTTTGAGTTGGGTATGAATCAGGTGATCGTGCAGTTGGTAAGCCATGACTTTGCGCATCTAAGCGTTGCGAGTGGTGCAGGGATAAATGGCGATGCCATTCGAATTGCTCGACTTGCGTCATTGGTAGGGTTGCTGCGTCGTTGGTATAGCATTGCAGCGTCGCTATTCTTCGTCGTCGTCAGCGCTTGCGGCGCTTGGTTTTTCTTCACAAGGGGTAATTTACCCATATCCGCCTGGGGCGGCGCATGGCTCATTTTGACGTTGGTTACTGCGGCTAACTTGTACTTGAGTGCGCCCCTCGCGGTGCTTGAAGGGTGTGGCGAGATGGCTGGTGTGGCCCGCATGCGCTTGGTGCAAGCTGTATGCGGCAGCGGTCTGATGTGGATAGCTCTGACTTTTGGCGTCGGCCTGTGGGCCATGCCCTTGGTGCCCATGGCTGCCGCTGCGTATACCGCTTACTGGTTGCGCATCAATGGCACCACGATAAAACTACTTCGTCACCACTCTGCTGTCAATGCAAACACTGTAAAAATTAATTGGCGTGCAGACATATTCCCGTTTCAGTGGCGTATTGCGGTTAGCTCATTTAGCGGCTACTTCATCTTCCAACTGTTCACCCCTCTTGCCTTTGCACGCGTAGGTGCAGTGGAGGCTGGGCGATTGGGCATCACTATGACCATGTTTAGTGCGCTACTAACTGTTGGAATGAGTTGGGTCAATGCAAAACTGCCCACATTTGCAGCCCATGTATCACGCAATGAACGCGTTAGCCTGAATTTGATTTTCAGGTCTGTGTTAAAGCGCTCAATGGTATTTACGCTGGCCGGTGTAATAACCATGATGATGGTCATGGAATTTCTTATTGCTATGGATGTAGCAATCGCACAGCGCTTTGCATCGATACCCGTGTTTGCATGTTTGTCGATCGTAACGCTGGCGAACTGCCTCATTTTTGCCGAAGCCGCCTATATGCGCGCGCACAAAGAGGAACCAATGATGCTTCCATCGGTGGTTGTTGGGTTGCTTATCCTAGTTGGCTCCACTATTGCTTCAAGTTATGGGGTGACTTCAATGATGGTGACTTACGCGCTTGTAACGGCGGGCGTGGGCTTGCCATGGACGTATTTTTTATATAGACGTTATCGTCATTAACTTTTATTTAAATTGTTTGTGAATTATTATTCGTATTTTTAAAGTGTTAAATGACTTATAAGAATCCATTGGTTTGTATCTGCTTGCCAACATACAATGCAGAAAAAACAATTGTTGAAACAATTGTTTCAATTATCAATCAGAGTTATTCCAATATTGTTATAAAAGTCATTGACAATGCATCCACCGATGAAACAATTAAATTAATCGAGTCTATCGAGGATGATAGAATTAAAATTATTAGAAGTAAAAAAAATGTGGGGGCAGAGGGTAATTTTGATCGATGTATTCTCCTTTCTGAGGGGGATTATACGGCTATATTTCATTCGGATGATGTATATGACAGTCGCATAATAGAAAAACAGGTTTCCTTTCTGGAATGCAATTCCTCGGTCGGTGCCGTATTCACTCGTGCAGCGCTAATGGATGATAATGGGGTTGTTTTTGGCGCAACCTACATTCCTAAAAAAAATGAAAATGTCACATGTATTTATAATTTTGAGAGTATTTTCAAAGAAACACTGCGTAGTATGAATTTCTTGGTTTGTCCAAGTGCCATGGTCCGGACAAAAATATACAAGGAAGAAATAATATATTGGCGTGCGGAATTATTCAAATCTGCCTCAGATTTAGATGTCTGGTTTCGGATTCTTGGTCGCCATCCAATTGGAATAATTCATGAGAAGTTAGTGAGCTATAGAATTGGTGAATATCATTTTTCCGCAAATTTAAAAGCCAGGATCGAGCGTTCCGATTTCTTCCTAGTTATTAATTACTATCTTGAAAATAAAAATATTCAGAGCTTTCTTGATTCAAGTGATTTTCGAAATTATCGCTGGGTAGAGAGGGCTAGCTACGTTACACAAGCTGCTAAGCTTTTTATGCTGTCTAGATTTAATGAGGCTAGCAAGCTATGTGATACGGTTTTGACCCTTGATGCACTTCATGCATGTTTTTATAGTCGACTTGCAAAGAAGGCATTTTTGACTGGTTGCTATATAAAGTTTTTTATGACCCTTAGGATTCCCTTGATAGGTCAAAAAATCATACTTTTTGTTAATCATTCGATATTTATTTAATTGTACTTGTGTCTCGTATTTAATATTTATTTGTGAATATTCTAATTACAACTCCAACTTATCCGCCATTTAATAGTGGGCTGGGTAATGTTGTTCAAATTCAAGCCAAACTTCTTTCGCAATTGGGACATGATGTCACCATAGCCACAGGGGGGCAGTCGGGCGTCATCCGCTTTGATGAAGTGGCCAATGCGAAAGTAATTGAGTTTGCAATTTCAGGTGCTGACTATATCCCTCGACCAATAAGAGGTGAAAAAGATAAATATGCTGAATTTTTGCAGCATGGAAATTTTGACGTTATTTTGCTTAATGCTTGGCAAAACTGGGCTACAGATCTGGCTTTGAATTATCTAGATGTGATTGAGAGTAAGGTTTTTGTTTATTCGCATTGCATATCAACAAATTCTTTTATTGGTGCGAATTTTATTCGATCTCTTGCAAGTTATTTATTTTGGAGACCCTATTGGTTTGGTTTGTCCAAGAAAATAAAAAAATTAAGAGGGATTATTTTTTTAAGCAGTAGCGGGTGTGATTCCCGGTTCGATGATTTGCAACTATCATTAAAACTGAAGGTTAAATATTGGATTATTCCAAACGCGATACCGACCTATGCTGAAGAGGCTATGTGCTTATCAAGCAAGGCGAAAGACGTTAGGACTCAGATTACCTCAGTTGCCTCTTACGACTGGTTTAAAGGGCATGATTTTGTTATACGAGCGTATGCAAATTCTTCAGCTAAGAATGTCATACCATTAAAAATATTCGGGCAGAAGTTCACCAAATACACAGAAGAGTTAAAGGCGTTGGCCAACGCTGTTGGGGTGCTCGATGAATTCATCGAATTTAACGAGAACTTGTCTGGTTCCGAGTTGATGGATGAATATCTAAAATCTTTGGTTTTTATTGGGGGGTCGTATTCAGAATGTCAGCCGTTAGTTATTTTGGATGCAATGGCGGCAGGTGTGCCATTTATATCTAGGAAATCTGGTTCGATTCCCATGTTGGAGGGTGGCTATAGTGTTGCAGATCATTTCGAGGCATCCAAAATGTTAGATGTCCTTGTCAAGGATGAAAATGTCTGGATTGAAAAAAATCAGGCAGGTCGGAACTATATTTCGAATAATCATACCCAAGATAGAGTGAAAAATATTTTATTTGAATTTTTGGAAGGTATTGGGTGAATGAAATTATATGTTAATATTTTTTTATTTCTTCTCTATTTATTGGGTGTCGTTGCCGATCGTGGCAAACTCTTTGTTTTTATTGTCCATCATTAAAATTATTTTCCACCCTGTTTATTTCATTAGAAATTTTCATGCCATATTTGGGAATGTGGTAGTTGTGTTGCTAATGATTTCCTTGTTTTTTTTGATCTTTTACGGAATTCTTGTTGGCTATGTTTCTGATTCATTGGACTATAGTTATTCGACTCTTGTGTTTCGACAGGTGCCATATTTCCTGAGTTCTTTAGTTATGGGATTTTTTCTATCAAGTCAAAAATGGTGTGGCGGTGAATTTGAAGATAAGTTGCTGACGATTGGATGTATTCAGGGTATTGTCGTTGTCGTTGCCATGCTCAATCCTGAATTCAGGATGTTGCTTCTTCCATTTCAGGGCGCCGAAGATCCGGAGTTTTTACGCCTGAATGACAATTTTGGAGTGAGGGGGTTTGCTCTTTCGTCACAGCAGTTTTTCGGTTTGTCTGCAATGCTGTGCATCCAATCCGCAATTATTCTTGGATGGGCTCTGTCAAACAGAGCTTTGATTGATGATATTTTCATATTAAAGTTTTTTGTTTTTGGCTTTGCTTGTGTCTTTGTTGGGCGTACTTCTGGTATTATTTTTTCAATAGGTTTCTTTTGTGTTTTGGGTTTTTCTGGTTTTGCAAGAAAGACGAAGATGTTTCTGTTTTTGGTTATTCTTCTAATTTTAATTTATTTGAATATTGATTTTGATCAACCAGTTTTTCAGTGGGCGTTTGAACCATTATTGAATTTCGCTGAAGGACGCGGATTTACGTCCTCGTCGTCGGTCAATCTTGTCCAGGATATGTTGTTTGTGCCTTCTTTGAGTCAATTCTTATTTGGCGATGGAGTTTATACAGATAAATATGGTGGTTATTATATGGGGACTGACTCTGGGCTATTGAGGTCAGTTCTTTTTGGTGGGTTTTTGATGTTATCGATGACAATTTTTCCTTATGTTGCGATGTTGATTTACTCTGCTAACTCTAGACATTTTATATTTGGGCGAAAATTATCTATTGTGATGATGATCGTTGTTGCATTTATATTGCAGGTAAAGGGTGAGATATTTATAACTGGAACGATGCCTAACGTGTTGATGTTTTTATATTTTTCTTATTGTTTTTTTGACTTAAAAAACATAAAAACATCATAAATAACTCGAAATTCTATCCGTGATACTTGTTAAACTAAATGGTGGGTTGGGTAATCAGCTTTTTCAATATGCCGCAGGTCGCTCATTGGCAATTCGTCACGGCACCCAATTAATTCTTGATTCATCCTCGCTGGAGGTGCGGAATCATCGAGTAACTCAGCGTGAAGTTGAGTTGGTTCACTTTTCTCACCTGGGGCGCCCGGCTAGCCCGCGTGAGTTGCAGTATTCACCTTGGTTGTATCGCATGGCACCCTTTTCGCATTGGTTGACGCCATGGCGCACCTATGTTGAGAAAGGGCTGGAATTCAATCCGGCCTTCAATACATTGCCAGACCAAACCTGCCTAGTTGGCTACTGGCAAAGCCATCGCTATTTTTCTGGAATTAACAATCAGTTGATGGCTGAGTTTGAACCTATCGATGCGCTTTCGCCTAAGAGCATGGCTGTCGCAACGCAAATCGATTTAAGTACATCAGTAGCCCTGCATATTCGGCGTGGTGACTATGTTTCGCTCGCGTCTGCGGCAAGCTTTCACGGTGCTTTGCCGCTGAGTTACTACATGGCAGCAGTGGCGCGGGTGCGTGAATGCGTGGTTGAACCTAAGTTTTTTGTTTTCTCGGATGACCAAGAGTGGTGCCGCGATAACCTGCAGTTAGGTGATTTAGCTACCTTTGTTGACCATAACTCTGGCTCTGACTCATGGCAAGACTTAGTCTTGATGGGCCGCTGTCGCCACCATGTGATAGCCAATAGTTCGTTCAGTTGGTGGGGGGCTTGGCTGGCGGATCAGCGGTGGGGTGTGCCTCGGCGGCTTGTTATTACGCCAGCACGCTGGTTCAGCGCTCAGCCTGGTCACAATCTAAGTGACCGATTTCCGGTGCATTGGGAGATGATAGGTTGATAAAATCTAGACCACCTGTACCTACTGTTTCTTGGTTGCTGTGTACTCATGTTGCTGATGAACAGTTGTATCTGGCGTTGCGATCGTGTCTGGATCAGACTTTTTTAGACTTTGAGCTTTTGGTCGTAGCGAATGGCTCTTTGGCGCATGAAGTTGCAGCCACTGTGCAGGTCTGGGTTGGATGCGACTCGCGCGTGCGAATCTTGACTACCGAGGTGAAACACCTCATTTTTAGCCTGTCGCTTGGCCTGCATCACGCTCGAGCTGAGCTTATCGCACGCATGGACGGTGACGACTTATCCAAGACCTATCGGCTGGCGCGGCAAGTAGCATTTATGCGGCAACATCCAGAAGTCACGGTACTTGGGTCTGCTTATGAAATTATTGATGGTGAAGGACGACCGCAGCAAAAAGTGCTGCTCCCAACGGGCGACATCGGAATACGCAACGCGTTACTCCGAGGCAATCCGCTGTGTCATCCGAGTGTGATGTTTCGACGCAATGTAGTCTTGGATGCTGGCGGTTACTTGGGCGGGTTGCACGCGGAGGACTATGACCTTTGGGTGCGGCTAGCTAATGAGCCACTGAATAAGTTCGCCAACCTGTCTGAGATATGCCTTAGCTATCGCAGTGTTGGGGTGGGCACTGCTCGACGGTCGCGCTCTGCTTATGCGTCGATGGCTGCCGCGCAATATCGAAATTTTATCAATGGCCAAGGGTTTAACTGGGCATTCGCTGCACTCTTATCGACTCTGAAGGCTTTCATTCGCTCCAGTCCAGATCGACGGATCTCTAGAAAATGAAAACCATTGCTATTATTTCAAGCCAATCCTTTTCTCTTGTCAATTTTCGTGGCGCTTTAATCAACGCACTCCAAAACAAAAAAGTCCGAATATACGCATTGGCGCCTGATTACAGCGACGAAATTCGGCAGCAGGTAATAGCCTTGGGGGCTTTCCCTATAGATTACAGGCTTATCCGAACCGGAATGAATCCTTTTCGCGATTTTTTTGATATGCTTAATCTGGCGACAATTCTTCGCCACTTAGGGCCTGATGTGACACTATGCTATTTTGCCAAGCCTGTAATTTATGGCACTTTGGCAGCATGGATTTCACGAGTGCCCCGTCGCGTGGCGATGATTGAAGGGCTTGGTTTCGTTTTTACCCCGTCAGGGTTAGCTTTATCTTGGAAGAGAACCTTTTTGCGCACGGTTGTATCTTGGCTTTACCGTGTCGCTCTCAGCCGTGCTCATCAAGTCATTTTCTTAAACCGGGACGATATTTCTGATTTCGTACAGGCTGGTTTGGTGGATGAGCGTAAGGTCCAATTATTAGGTGGTATTGGGGTTGATTTAGATGCCTGGCCGGTTGCGCCATTTGCGAAGACATCCCTAACATTTATATTGGCTGCACGGTTGCTGCGAGAGAAAGGAATTCTGGAATATGCCGCAGCAGCTAGGCAAGTGAAGGCAAAGCACCCAAACACGAGATTTATTTTGCTCGGCGGGTTTGATCCAAATCCAGGTGGTCTCACTAAGCCTGAGGTGCAAGCCTGGGTTGATGAGGGGCTGCTGGAGTGGCCTGGTCATGTGGAGGTTAAGCCTTGGTTGGCTCAGGCTGGTGTCTTTGTGTTGCCGTCTTATCGTGAAGGGGTTCCGCGCAGCACTCAGGAGGCAATGGCGATGGGGCGGGCGGTGATTACGACTGATGTGCCAGGTTGTCGTGAGACTGTGATTGATGGTGTTAACGGCTACCTCGTGCCGGTTAGAGATGTGCCTGGACTTGTCTCTGCCATGTTGGCGTTTGTTAAAAATCCTGATCTTGTCGAAAGTATGGGACGCGAAAGCCGCAAGATTGCCGAGAAGCGTTTTGATGTTCACAAGATCAACACGCGGTTGTTAGAAATTTTGGGTGTCAAATGCCTAGGCTAATTGGAAATGCCGCCATCACCGGTGTCAATGGTTTCGTAGGGCGAGCCTTGTGCGCCGAAGCCTCTGCATATGGTTTAACTGTGCGTGGGGTAACGCGTACCAACTGCGACCTGCCTAAAAGTGTTGGCCGCGTTGTCGTTTCCAGCATTGATGGCAGTACAGATTGGCACGATGCGCTTCTAGGTAGTGACGCTGTGGTTCACCTCGCGGCCCGCGTGCATGTGATGTCAGATGCAGCCCCCGACCCGCTGACCGAATTTCGCCGAGTCAACGTGCAAGGCACCCTGAACCTGGCACGACAGGCAGCTGCATCTGGCGTGCGTCGTTTCATTTTTGTCAGCTCTGTCAAAGTCAACGGCGAAGCAACGCGACCGGGCGCCGCTTTCAAGCCAGACGATGCCCCGGCGCCGATGGATGCCTACGGCATCTCCAAAATGGAGGCGGAGCAGGGCTTGCGTGAGTTGGCGGTGCAAACGGGCATGGAGGTTGTCATCATCCGCCCGCCCTTGGTCTATGGTCCGGGTGTCAAGGCGAACTTTGCCGCACTCATGCGCGCGGTGCAGCGTGGCTGGCCTTTGCCGCTAGGCGCCATTCACAACCAACGCAGCCTTGTAGCGCTGGACAACCTGGTGGATTTCATCATCACCTGCATCACCCATCCCAAGGCTGCGAATCAGACTTTTTTGATCAGCGACGGGCAAGATCTGTCCACCACGGAGCTGGTGCGAGGTATGGCACAGGCTGCCGATCTGCCCGCGCGTCTGCTGCCGGTGCCAGTTTGGGTCTTGGAATGGGCAGGCCGATTGCTTGGCAAAGCGGATGCGATTCAACGTCTGTGTGGGAACTTGCAAATTGACAGCAGTATGGCTCGAGAGCTATTGGGGTGGACGCCAAAGATCTCTGTGCAAGAGGGTTTGCGGCGGGCGATGAATGGCGGTGTAAAGTAATGAAAAGAATATTTGACTTGGTTTTTGCTGTAGTTATTGGTGCCGTGCTGTTGATTCCCCTCGTGTGCGTCGCTTCTCTGGTTCGATTCACCTCAAAAGGCCCCATTCTGTATTGGTCTGACCGCGTGGGGCGTAATAACCAGATATTCAAAATGCCCAAGTTTCGCAGTATGCAAGTGGGAACGCCCGCAGTGGCCACGCATTTGCTCAGTAACCCGGATGCTTATTTGACGCCAGTGGGCAGCTTTTTGCGAAAATCCAGTTTGGATGAGTTGCCGCAGTTGTGGAGTATTCTGAAAGGTGACATGAGCTTTGTCGGACCACGCCCTGCTTTGTTTAACCAACATGATTTGATGGCTTTGCGCACCCAAGCTGGGGTGCATCGCCTCACGCCGGGCCTCACAGGCTGGGCCCAGATCAATGGGCGTGACGAACTGCCGATTCTACAGAAAGTTGCGCTTGATATTGAATATATGCGACGCAAGTCATTTTTATTTGATCTGGAAATCATTTTCTGGACAGCATGGAAAGTTCTATCGAGGGATAATGTCACCCATTAAAAGCTCGATTAACGTGCTGTCAGGGTGCTCTCATCTTTTTAATCACAGGAACACACATGCCATCTCTTATCGAAATCCAAACCCAGATCGCGCAGCTGCAAAAGCAGGCCGAAGAAATCAAATCCGCAGAACTGGCTGCAACCATTGCCGATATTTTGGCCAAGATGGAAGCTTTTGGTATCACTGTCGATGATCTGGAACGCGCCAAAGGTCGTTCTCGCAAGCCGGCTGCCACCAAGTCTGGTAACCCAGCCCCCATCAAATACCGTGGCCCGAATGGTGAAACCTGGACTGGCCGTGGTCTGATGCCGCGCTGGTTGGCAGCCAAGGTGGCGGAGGGGCAAACCAAAGAGACCTTTGCGGTTCAAGCCTGATCAAAATGCGCCAGCATAGGCGCAAGGGATGTCGAACGGGAGTAGTAATGCAAAGCAGGGTATTGGGGTGGCCATTGGCCGTCAAACGGCTGGTGGTCGTGGCGTTGGATGTGGTTCTGGCGCTGTTCGCTACCTGGGCTGCGTTTGCCTTGCGATTGGATGGGTTTTATTGGCCGACTGGCGCACAGTGGGCAGTTTTTCTGCTGGCGCCAGTTCTGGCGGTACCCGTCTTTATCAAGTTTGGGTTGTACCGCGCTGTATTTAGATACTCTGGACAAGCGGCTTTGCATGCCACGGGCATAGCTGTCCTGATCTATGCATGCCTCTTGTCGGCAGTCTTGCTGTGGATGCGCTGGCCTGGCGTACCCCGCAGCCTGGGTATCTTGCAGCCGCTGGTGTTTTTGTTTTTTGTTGGGTCAAGCCGCGCTGTCGCTCGTTTCTGGTTGGCTGATTTGTCACGCGCACAAACCAAGACGGCGGGTAAGTTGCTGATCTATGGCGCAGGCACATCGGGTGCTCAAACCGCAGAGGGCCTGCGTCTTTCGCAGCAATACACCTTGGTTGGTTTTGTCGACGATGATGACGGCAAAGTCGGGCGCAGCATCAATGGGCTTCGTGTTCATGCGCTGACCGATGTGCCAGATATGGTGAGCAGCCATGGCGTGACCGACATCCTATTGGCCATGCCAAGCGCCTCCAGAGAGCGTCGCAACGCCATTCTGGAGAGTCTGCGCGATTTGCCGGTGCATGTGCGAACTTTACCGGGTTTGTCGGACTTGGCCAGCGGCCGCGTCACGGTGCAGGATTTTCATGAGTTAGATATCGAAGACTTGCTTGGTCGTGAACCGGTTGCGCCGCGCGCTGACTTGCTGGCGCAGGACTTGACCGGACAGGTGGTGTTGGTCACGGGGGCAGGTGGCAGCATTGGCAGCGAGCTCACGCGCCAGATTCTGCAACAGCGCCCGCGTCAACTGCTGCTGTTTGAGCACAACGAGTTTGGGCTGTACGCCATCCATCAGGAACTGCTAGCTTTTTGCAAAACGGCTGCACTGCCAGTCGAATTGGTGCCCTTGTTGGGCAGCGTTGCCAATCCGTACCGTCTGCAAGCCGTCTTCAAGACCTATCGACCAGCCACCGTGTACCACGCTGCGGCCTACAAACATGTGCCCATGGTGGAGGGCAATCCCGGTGAAGGTGTTCGCAACAATATCTTTGGCACCTTGAACGTGGCGCAGGTTGCCGCCACGAATGGCGCCCGGCGTTTTGTGTTGATCAGCACCGACAAGGCCGTGCGTCCCACCAACGTCATGGGCGCCACCAAACGCATGGCTGAGTTGGTGCTGCAGGCGCTGTCTGCACAAACACCCGGAACCACCTTTTGCATGGTGCGTTTTGGCAATGTGCTGGGGTCTAGCGGCAGTGTGGTCCCGCTGTTCAGAAAACAACTCGCCGCTGGTGGTCCGCTGACGGTGACACACGCCGAAGTGACCCGCTATTTCATGACCATCCCCGAGGCCGCCCAGCTGGTATTGCAGGCGGGCGCCATGGGGCAGGGCGGAGATGTGTTTTTACTGGACATGGGCCAGCCGGTGAAGATCATGCACTTGGCGCGGCGCATGATCGAGCTGTCGGGTTTTCGGGTGCGCGACGCGGATCACCCGGAAGGCGACATTGAGATCAGCATCACCGGCCTGCGCCCAGGCGAGAAGTTGTATGAAGAGTTGCTGATTGGTGACAACCCCGAGCCCACCAACCACCCGCGCATCATGAAAGCGCATGAGGACTACATGGCTTGGTCGTCCCTTGAGCCACATTTGCATGCCCTGCAAAAAGCCGCCCAAGACGGCGATGTGGCTGGTATCAAGGCGGTGTTGCAGACCTGTGTGCAAGGTTATCAGGCATCGTCTCAGGCGCTGGCCTGAACCAAGGCGAGATGCTGCACAATTTGCAGCTTGACTCGTTCCTTTTCTGCAACCTACGCACCAACCATGACTGACGTTACCCACATCCTTCCGCGCGACAAGGCCGAAATCTTGGCCCAGGCGCTGCCCTACATCCGCAAGTTCCACGGCAAAACCATGGTCATCAAATACGGCGGCAACGCCATGACCGACCCGGCTTTGCAGCAAGACTTTGCGGAAGACGTGGTGCTCCTGAAGCTGGTGGGCATCAACCCGGTGGTGGTGCATGGCGGCGGCCCACAGATCGAGACCGCGCTCAAACGTTTGGGTAAAAAAGGCGAATTCATCCAGGGCATGCGCGTCACCGACGCTGAAACCATGGAAGTGGTCGAATGGGTGCTGGCTGGCGAGGTACAGCAGGACATCGTGGGCCTGATCAACCAAGCCGGTGGCAAGGCGGTGGGCCTGACCGGGCGCGATGGTGGTTTGATCCGTGCGCAAAAACTCAAGATGCTCGACAACGCTGACCCCACCAAGGAACACGATGTGGGCCAGGTCGGTGACATCGTCAGCATCGACCCCAGCGTGGTCAAGGCGCTGCAAGACGACGCCTTCATCCCGGTCATCAGCCCAATCGGCTTTGGCGAGACCAACGAGAGCTACAACATCAACGCCGATGTGGTCGCCGCCAAACTCGCCACCGTGTTGAAGGCCGAAAAACTGCTGATGCTCACCAACATCAGCGGGGTGCTCAACAAGGCCGGTGAATTGCTGACCGACCTGACGGCGCGGCGCATTGACGAGTTGTTTGCCGATGGCACCATCAGTGGTGGCATGTTGCCCAAAATCGCCGGTGCGCTCGACGCAGCCAAGAGCGGCGTCAACGCGGTGCACATCGTGGATGGCCGGGTGCCGCATGTGTTGCTGCTTGAAATCCTCACCGATCAGGCCTTTGGCACCATGATCCGCTCACACTAAGTTACTCTGTTTTTAGTAGCTGCTAGCCCAGGTTATATAAGGGCTAGAGGTGTTTTTTCCTTGAAACTTCTGAAGTTGACCAAAGCTAGGGGTTTTCCCTTAAAACCCGCATAAACAGGCTTTCTGGGCCGCTGCTGGCACCCGCAAGTCCGGGAAATGTTGCAGAATAGAACGATCGTTCTTTTATGCATCATGACCCGTACTTCTACCCCGCCCCAAGCTGACAGCCCGCCGCTCATCGCCAAATCACGCCATGAGCGTGCCTTGCAAAAAGGCCAACACACCAAGCAACTCATCATCGACGCGGCCTTGCGCCTGGCTGGCCAGGTTGGCTTGGAGGACTTGAGCATCGGCGTGCTTGCCGAGGTCGCCCACATGAGCAAGTCGGGCGTGTTTGCGCACTTTGGCTCGCGTGAAGAACTGCAAATCTCGGTGGTGCGTGAGTATTACCAGCGCTTTGCGGACGAGGTTTTTTTCCCGGCCATGAAGGCGCCGCGTGGCCTGCCGCGCCTGCGCGCGCTGTTTGCCAACTGGATGACCCGCGTGGCCGTGGAGCTGCAGTCCGGCTGCATTTTTATCAGTGGCGCGGTGGGGTTTGATGACCGGCCCGGTCCGGTGCGCGACGCCCTGGCCAGCGCGGTGCAGACCTGGCTGGCGGCCTTGACCCGCGCGGTGGTGCAGGCGCGTGATGAGGGCCATCTCGCCGCCGACGCCGACGCGCAGCAAATGGCGTTTGAGATCCATGGCCTGATTCTGTCGCTGCACTACGAGGCACGCTTTTTGAAGAATCCCGGTGCCATCGACCGCGCCCACACTGGTTTTGAGAACACCTTGCTGCGTTACGCCACGCAGCCCGCAGCCACCCTTTGACACGCTGAATTTTCAAGGAGACCTTATGGCCATCTACACCCCACCGCTACGCGATATGCAGTTTGTTTTGCACGAAGTGCTCAACGTCACCGCGGACCTGCAAGCCATCCCGATGCATGCCGACATGGACGCCGAAACCATCAACGCGGTGCTCGAAGAAGGTGGCAAGTTCGCGGCCGAAGTGCTGCTGCCGATCAACCGCAGTGGGGATGAAGAGCATTGCGTGTTGGACCCGGCCACCCACGAAGTCACCACGCCGACCGGCTTCAAGGCTGCCTACAAGCAGTTCCTTGCCGGCGGTTGGGCGGCGCTGGCTTGTGACCCCGCCTATGGCGGCCAAGGCCTGCCGCTGATCGTCAACCAGTGCTTTTACGAGATGATGAACTCGGCCAACCAGGCCTGGACCATGTACCCCGGCCTGACCCACGGCGCCTACGCCGCGCTCTACACCCATGGCACCGAGCAGCAAAAAGAAACCTACCTGCACAAAATGACCAGCGGCGAATGGACCGGCACCATGTGCCTGACCGAGCCCCATTGCGGCACCGACTTAGGCCTGATGCGCACCAAAGCCGAGCCGCAAGCGGACGGCACCTACAAGATCACCGGTACCAAAATCTTCATCAGCGCCGGTGACCACGACCTGGCCGACAACATCATCCACTTGGTGCTGGCGCGCCTGCCCGATGCGCCACCCGGCATCAAGGGTGTCAGCCTGTTCATCGTGCCCAAATACCTGGTGAATGCGGACGGCACACGAGGCGCGCGCAACAGTGTGTTTGCCTCGCGGCTGGAGCACAAGATGGGCATCAAGGGCAGCGCCACCGCCCAGATCGAGTTGGAGGGCGCTTTGGGCACCCTGGTGGGCGAGCCCAACAAGGGCATGCACGGCATGTTTGTGATGATGAATGCCGCCCGCCTGGGCGTGGGCAACCAGTCACTCGGCCTGACCGAAGTGGCGTTCCAGAACGCCCTGGCCTATGCCAAGGAACGCACCCAGATGCGCAGCCTTTCTGGCACCAAAGCCAAAGACCAGAGCGCCGACCCGATCATCGTGCACCCCGATGTGCGCAAGATGCTGCTCACCGCCAAAGCCTATGCTGAAGGCGGTCGGGCCTTGCTGTGCTTCAGTGCCATGCTCCTGGAAAAAGAGCATAACCACCCCGATGACAAAACCCGCCAAGACGCCGCTGAGATGCTGGCCTTGCTCACCCCGATTGTCAAAGCCTTCATCACCGACAACGGCCACATCGCCACCAACGCCTGTATGCAGGTGTTTGGCGGCCACGGCTACATCCGCGACACCGGCATGGAGCAGTTTGTGCGCGACAACCGCATCAACATGATCTACGAGGGCACCAACACCATCCAGAGCCTGGACCTGCTGGGCCGCAAGGTGCTGGGCAACCAGGGCGCCACCCTCAAGAAGTTCGGCAAACTCATCGCCGTCCTGGTGGCCGAGGAAGGGGTCAACGAAAAGATGGCCGAGTTCATCAACCCAATCGCCATCCTGGGTGATCAGATGACCAAGTTCACCACCGAGATCGGCTTCAAGGGTTTCCAGAACCCTGACGAGGTGGGCGCCGCTGCGGTGGACTACCTGCGCGTGGCCGGCCACATGGTGTTTGGCTACTTCTGGGCGCGTATGGCGCAGGTGGCCTTGCAACAGATTGCTGCGGGCAGCACCGACCCGTTTTACACCGCCAAGTTGCAGACCGCGCGCTTCTACTTTGCCAAGCTGTTCCCCGAGACTGCGACCCTGATGCGCACCGCCCGCACCGGCGCGCGGGTGCTGATGGACACCGACGCGGCGCTGGCTTAACGTCAGGTCAGGGCACCAGCAGGTTACGACACGTCACCGAAAGGTTTATATGAAAAATCGGCTCCTAGCCCTTATATCAAAAGGGATGATAGCTACTCTTACAGTAGCGTTTGGCGGTTTGGCTGCGGCCCAAATGACACCGTTGGGCGGCTGGTACAGCGTCGACGACAAGACCGGTGAGGTCAAAAGCCTGGTGGTGATCAGCGAGAAAGACGGCGTGCTCACCGGCCGCATCGACAAGCTGCTACGCCAAAACGCCGACCAGAACGCGGTGTGCAAAGCCTGCACCGACGACCGCAAAGACCAGCGCATGCTGGGTCTGGAAATCATCCGTGGCGCCAAAAAGGCAGAGGGCCAGGACGTCTGGGAAGGCGGCAAGATTCTGGACCCTGAAAACGGCAAGGACTACACGCTGCGCCTGACGCCGGTGGAGGGCGGCAAAAAACTGGAGGTGCGGGGCTCAATCCTTTTCTTCAGCCGCACCCAAACCTGGCAACGCGCTCAGTAACCACAGGAAAACCAACATGTCACGCTTCAATGTCAAAAAAGTCGCCGTGCTCGGCGCAGGGGTCATGGGTGCGCAGATCGCCGCGCATCTGGTCAATGTCAAGGTGCCGGTCATCCTGTTTGACCTGCCCGATAACAAATCACCGTCTAAAAACGGCATCGTCAGCCGTGCCGTTGATGGTCTGAAAAAGCTCAAACCCTCGCCCTTGGGGGTGCCCGAAGATGCCGCGCTGATTGGCCAGGCCAATTACGAAGAGCACTTGGAGCAGCTGCGTGACTGCGACCTGATCATCGAAGCCATTGCCGAGCGCATGGACTGGAAGCTTGATCTGTACAAAAAGATCGCCCCGTTCATTGCGCCGCGCGCCATCGTGGCCTCCAACACCTCAGGCCTGTCGATCACCCAACTCAGCGAGGTGCTGCCCGAAGCCATCAAACCCCGCTTCTGCGGCATCCACTTCTTCAACCCGCCGCGTTACATGCTGCTGGTGGAGTTGATCACCACCCCAACCACCCAGCCGCAGATCCTCGACGACCTGGAGGCCTTTGTCACCAGCAGCCTGGGCAAAGGGGTGGTGCGTGCCAAAGACACCCCCAACTTCATCGCCAACCGCGTGGGGGTGGCCGGCATGCTGGCCACCATGAAAGAGGTGGAGAACTTTGGTCTGAGCTACGACGTGGTGGACGACCTGACCGGCAAGAAGCTGGGCCGCGCCAGCTCCGGCACCTTCCGCACCGCCGATGTGGTGGGCCTGGACACCATGGCCCACGTCATCAAGACCTTGCAAGACACGCTGAGTGAGCAGACGGATCCGTTCTATGCGAGTTATGCCACCCCCGGGGTGCTCAAAACCCTGATTGAGATGGGCAACCTGGGCCAGAAAACCAAGGCCGGTTTTTTCAAGAAGGTCGGGCGCGACATCCTGCGCTTTGATCTGGCCAGTAAATCCTATGTGCCCGCTGGCGAAAAGGCCGACGAGGTCTACGCTCGTATGCTCAAGAAGCCCGCCGCCGAGCGTCTGCAACTGCTGCGCAACAGCGAAGGGGCGCAGGGCCAGTTCCTCTGGGCCATCCTGCGCAACGCCTTCCATTACGCTGCCGTGCATCTGGCCGAGGTGGCCGACAACGCGCGTGATGTGGATTTTTGTATGCGCTGGGGTTTTGGCATGAAACAAGGCCCGTTTGAACTCTGGCAGGAAGCCGGTTGGCTGACCGTGGCCAACATGGTCAAGGAAGACATCGATGCCGGCAAGGCGCTGTGCAACGCACCACTGCCCGACTGGGTGTTCACCGGCCCGGTGGCCGAGGCCGGTGGTGTGCACACGCCGCAGGGTTCCTGGAACCCGACCACGGGTCAGTTTGTGCCGGTGCGTTCGCTGCCGGTCTATGCACGCCAGCACTTCCCCGAAAGCGTGCTGGGTGCTCAGGCACCGTCCGCATTGACCGCGGGCAAGACGCTGTTTGAAGACGATGCGATTCGCCTGTGGACGCTGGACGATGAGATTGTGATTGCCAGCATCAAAACCAAGATGCACGCCATCAGCCCCGACGTGGTCGAGGGTTTGGTACAGGCCGTGGATCTGGCCGAAGCCAGCTACAAGGGCCTGGTGATCTGGTCCAACGACGAGATGTTCTCCGCCGGTGCTGACCTGCAGGCCATGTTGCCCGCCTTCATGATGGGCGGCGCCAAAGCCATCGACGGTGCTGAGGCCGAGATGCAAAGCGCCATGCTCAAGATCCGTTACGCCAGCGTGCCGGTGGTGTCCGCGGTGCGTGGTCTGGCGCTCGGTGGCGGCTGTGAACTGGCCATCTACAGTGCCAAACGCGTCGCCGCAATGGAGAGTTACATCGGCCTGGTGGAAGTCGGTGTGGGTCTGGTTCCCGGGGCTGGAGGGCTGACCTACATTGCCCGGCGTGCTGCAGAAAACGCAGCAATGTCGACTGGCAAGGACTTGCTGCCGTTCCTGACCGAGGGCTTCACCGCCGCTGCCATGGCCAAGGTCGGCACCAGCGCCATCGAGTCGCGCAAGCTCGGCTATTTGCTGGATGGCGACGTGATCGTGCCGCACAAGGACGAGCTGCTTTACGTGGCCCTGTCGGAGGCCAAAGCCATGGCCAACGCCGGTTACCGCCCGCCGCACAAACGCCCGTTTGCGGTGCTGGGTCGCAGTGGTGTGGCCACCATCAAGGGCTCGCTGGTCAACATGCGCGACGGTGGTTTCATCAGCCAGCACGACTTCCACATCGCCAGCCTGATCGCCAACGTGGTCTGCGGTGGCGATGTCGACGCGGGCAGCTTGGTGACCGAAGCGTATTTGATGATGCTGGAGCGGCAAGCCTTCTGCGCGCTGCTGAACCATCCCAAGACCCAGGAACGGGTGATGGGCATGATGTCGACAGGTAAACCTGTCCGCAATTGAGTTCTTGATAGCACCATGACGATGCCGTCAACTGCATTTAACGCGTCTGCTACTCGGCGGGCGGTTGCGTACCAAGATGATGGGCAGGACGCGGGTCTTGGCCCCCTCTCCCGCGCGCGGGAGAGGGCTGGGGTGAGGGCCACAGTGAAGCTACCCCAGCCCATTTCCTCCCTCTCCCCACGGGAGAGGGTCGGGGTGAGGGTCAGGCAACTCCGCACCAACGCCACAGACGCCGAGCGTTTGCTCTGGCAGCGCCTTCGCAGCCGCCAGTTGGCGGGCTACAAGTTTCGGCGGCAACACCCTATCGGGATGTTCTTTGCGGACTTTGCATGTATTGAAGCCCGTTTGGTGGTGGAACTTGATGGTGGCCAACATGCCACGCCTGAAGGACTGCTGAGTGATGAACGTCGCAGTGCTACGCTGGCCACTCAGGGTTATCTTGTCCTGAGGTTCTGGAACCACGATGTGCTGCAACAGACGGACGTGGTTTGGGAGAGCATTTTGGGTGCATTGGCTCAGGTGGCCCCTCACCCCGGCCCTCTCCCAGAGGGAGAGGGTGAGAACAGCCTGGCGGTGCAACAGGTGGCCCCTCACCCCGGCCCTCTCCCAGGGGGAGAAAACCGCAGTGCGCGGTAGTACTTTGTATTGATGATTCAACACGGAATATCACCATGAAACAAGTTCAAGACGCCTACATCGTTGCCGCAACGCGCTCGCCCATTGGCAAGTCACATCGCGGGTTTTTCAGAAACACCCGGCCGGATGATTTGCTGGTCAAGGTGCTGCAGTCGGCCTTGGCGCAGGTGCCCGGTCTCGACCCCAAGGCCATTGAGGATGTGGTCTGTGGCTGTGCCATTCCCGAAGGCCAGCAGGGCCTGAACATCGCGCGCATCGGCGCGGTGCTGGCCGGGCTGCCGGTCAGTGTGGGTGGCATCACCGTCAATCGCTTTTGCGCCTCTGGCCTGAGCGCGATCCAGATGGCGGCCGACCGCATCCGTGTGGGTGAGGCTGATGTGATGATTGCCGCCGGGGTTGAGAGCATGAGCATGGTGCCGATGATGGGCAACGCGCCCTCCATGTCGCCCGCCATGTTTGCCAACGACGAAAACATCGGCATTGCCTACGGCATGGGCCTGACTGCCGAGAAGGTGGCGAACCAGTGGAAGGTCAGCCGCGAGGCGCAGGACGCGTTTGCGGTGGAGTCGCACCGCCGTGCGCTGGCTGCGCAGGCTGCAGGTGAGTTTGCGGCCGAGATCACACCGATTGAGGTGACTGACCGCGCGCCCAACCTGGCCACCGGTGAAGTGATCGAGACCCGGCGCACCGTCAGCCTGGACGAAGGCCCGCGTGCCGACACCTCACTCGAAGGTCTGGCCAAGCTCAAAACGGTGTTTGCCGCACGCGGTTCGGTCACGGCAGGCAACAGCTCGCAAACCTCGGACGGCGCGGGCGCGCTGATCCTGGTCAGCGAAAAAGCGCTCAAACAATACGGCCTGACACCGCTGGCGCGGTTTGTGAGTTTTGCCGCCAAGGGTGTGCCGCCGCAGTTCATGGGCATCGGCCCGATTGAGGCGATTCCGGTGGCCTTGCGCAACGCGGGGTTGAGCCTGTCTGACATCGACTGGATCGAGTTGAACGAAGCTTTTGCCGCGCAGTCGCTGGCGGTGGTCAACACCCTCGGGCTGGACCCGGCCAAGGTCAACCCGATGGGCGGCGCCATCGCGCTGGGTCACCCGCTGGGTGCCACCGGCGCCATCCGCGCCGCCACGGTGATCCACGCCTTGCAGCGCAAACAGCTCAAGTACGGCATGGTCAGCATGTGCATTGGCATGGGGCAGGGCGCAGCGGGGATTTTTGAGCGGGTTTAAAGGGGCTGGGTCCAAAGTCTGTGTGACAGAATCCGGCCAACTTTTTTCGAGGCACACCATGACCGACCTTTTGATCGACACCACCGAGCGGGTGATGACCATCACCTTCAACCGCGTGGACAAAAAAAACGCGTTCACCGCCGCCATGTACGCCACCATGGCCGATGCCCTGACCAGCGCACAGACCGACGACGCGGTGCGTGTGGTGGTGTTCCAGGGCCATGAAACCGTGTTCAGCGCGGGCAACGACATTGCCGACTTTTTGCAGTCGCCCCCGGTCTCGCCCGACGTGCCGGTGTTTCGCTTTTTGCGTGCGGTCAGCAGTTTCACCAAACCCATCGTGGCCGCAGTGTGTGGCCCGGCGGTGGGCGTCGGCACCACGTTGTTGTTCCACTGCGACCTGGTCTATGCCGGTGACAACGCCGCGTTTTCCATGCCGTTTGTGAACCTGGGCTTGTGCCCGGAGGCGGCGTCGAGCCTGCTGGCGCCGCAGCGCATGGGTTATGGCCGCGCGGCCGAGGCGTTGCTGCTGGGTGACCCGTTTTTGGCCGAAGCCGCGCTCGAGATGGGGCTGATCAGCCGCATCGTGCCGCCCGCCGAGGCCAGCGCCCTGGCGCAGCGCCAAGCCCAGCGGCTGGCGGCCAAACCAGCCAGCTCAGTGCTGGAAACCAAACGCCTGATGAAGCTGTGCCAAGCCAGCGCGGTGGACCAGCGCATTGCCGACGAAGGCGCTGTTTTTGCACGCATGCTGGGTGAGCCTGCTGCCAAAGAAGCGTTTGACGCCTTTTTGGCCAAGCGTCGCCCCGATTTCAGCCAGCTCTGAGCAAGCACTCAGGCGGTTTTTGTTTGCCGTGGAAATGTGTTGAAAATCCATGCTAGCCCTTGTTCATAAAGGGTTGGCAGCTATTATTTGTATAACATCATGACATCCTCCAAAGCGCCAGACAATGTTGATCGCCCGGTGGTTTTTGAGCCCGAATTCATCGCCGGGATCACACAGCTGTTTGAAGAACTGATTGTTTTCAATCAGGTGCTGGGGCTGAAAGTCACCTCGGTGTTACCAACCCAGGTCAAGGCGCGCATGGACATGCGCCATGAACTGGTGGGGCATTACACCCACAACCGCATCCATGGCGGCGCCATCAGCGCCGGGCTGGACGCCATGGGCGCCATGGCCGTGATGGCGGCGATGGGTGCGCGCCACATGGACGAAACACCGACGCAGCGCCTGCAGCGCTTTGGCAAACTCGGCACCATCGACCTGCGGGTCGACTACCTGCGCCCGGGTATTGGGGAGTGGTTTGAGTTGCACGCCGAGGTTTTGCGCCTGGGCTCGCGTGTGGCCTCGACCCGCATGGCGTTTCTGGGCGCCGACGGCAAACTCTTGTCCAGCGCGGCGGCGGCGTACATCGTGTCCTGAGGGGCCGCCTGCTGGCTGGTGCCCGCTGGGCACCCTTCAAATATGTCCGTCATTTGTCATAACGGTGACACGCTCTGCGGTGCATAGTCGCGCTTTGTCACCGCTTTCCCTGATCTGGAGTTTTTGCATGTCTACCTCTTTCCCCTCGCGTCGGCGCGTCCTTGGTGTGGCACCGGCGGCCGGTCTGGCGGCCTTGGGCGCTGCATTGCTGCCGCATGGCCTGCTGCACGCCCAGACGGCTGTGTCGGGCAACCTGTCGCTCTACACCTCGCAGCCTGAGCGTGACGCACGCGGCACCATCGAGGCGTTTAATGCGCTGTACCCCAACGTCAAAGTCAATGTGTTTCGCTCCGGCACCACCGAGGTGCTCAACCGCCTGCGCACCGAGATCGCGGCTGGCAGCCCGCGCGCTGACGTGTTGCTGATTGCCGATGCGATTTCGATGGAGTCGCTCAAGGCCGACGGCCGCCTGTTGCGCATGACGCACCTCAACACTCAGCAGATCCCGGCGCGTTATTTTGACAACGAGCGCACCTACATCGGCACCAAGCTGATCAGCACCGGCATCGTGGTCAACAGCAAAGCCCCATTCAAGCCGAAGTCGTGGAAAGACCTGCTCAACCCGGCGCTCAAAGGCCAGGTGATCATGCCCAGCCCGCTGTACTCGGGTGCGGCCGCCATCACCGTGGGCGCCTGGAGTCGCACGCCTGATCTGGGTTGGCCGTTCATCGAGGGCCTCAAAACCAACAAAGCGATTGCGGTCAAGGGCAATGGCGCGGTGTTGCAACAGGTCGCCACCGGCGAGAAGATGGTTGGTGTGCTGGTGGACTTCATGGCCTTCAACGCCGCCGCCAAAGGTTCACCGGTCGAGTTCATCACGCCCAAAGAAGGCTTGACCTATGTGACCGAACCGGCCGCCATTCTCAACACCGCCAGCAACCTGCCTGCAGCGCAGGCTTTTGTGAGTTTTCTGGTGTCACCGCAGGGGCAGAAGTTCTCCACCACGCTGGGGTACTTTCCGCTGCAGGGCAACATCACACCGCCTGCGGGTTACCCCAAGGTCGAGAGCCTGCGCTTTATGCCGATGGATGCCGATGCCCTGCTGAAGGGCGCCGAGGCTGACCGCAAACGTTTCTCGGACATTTTTGGCGGTTAAAAATTTGAGTTTTCTGGTCGGTCGGTCAGGTCGGTTGGGGTCGAGTGGCCCCGCGCAGGAGCGTTGGCTGCTCGGGCTCGCGCTCGCCTTTGTGGCGGTGTTCAGCCTGCTGCCCGCCGTCTATCTGGCGCTGCAGATGGGCCTGGCGCTGCTGGGCCCCACGCGGCAGGCGGTGTTGGCCACGCTGATGTCCCCCGATGCCTGGCGCGCCAGCCAGCACACGCTGGAAGTGGGCCTGGGCGGCGCAACGCTGGCGCTGATTTATGGTCTGGTGTTGGCGCTGTTTGTGTCCTTGACCCCGGCGCGGCCTCGCCAGTGGCTGGTGTTTGCCTTTGTGGTGCAGGCGCTGCTGCCGCCCCAGGTGGTGGCGCTGGCCTGGACACAACTTTGGTTGCCGTTCAAAAACACGCTGATTGCCCAGGGGTGGGACAACTGGCAGGCCGTCAGCAACCCGCTGCAGTCGCGCGAAGGCATCATCCTGCTGCTGGGCATCCACTACGCGCCGCTGGTGTTTTTGACGGTGCGCGCCGGTTTGCTGAACCTGTCGCCCGAGGTGATCGAGGCGGCCCGTGTCTGTGGCGCCTCACCACGCAGCATCCTGCGGCGGGTGATTCTGCCACTGGTGTTGCCCGCGCTGGTGGCCGGTGGTGCGTTGGCCTTTGTGTCGTGTATCGGCAACTTCGGCATCCCCGCGTTTTTGGGCATTCCGGGCGACTACCTGGTCTTGCCAACCCTGATTTACCGCGAGTTGTCAGGCTTTGGCCCGGCGGCTATTCCCAATGCGCTGGTGTTGTCGGCCCTGGTGGCGCTGCTGGCCGCGCTGGGCATGGCGGTACAACGGGTGCTGCTGAAAGGCGGGCACCGCGAAGTGATTGCCACGCGCCTGAAAGTGGCGCCGTTTCATCTGGGCCGCTGGCAGACCCCGGTGGCGATTGGGCTGACGCTGTGGGTCAGCTTGCTGCTGCTGGCGCCGCTGCTGGCCCTGCTGGCCAAGTCGGTGTCGCCTGGCTTGGGTATCGCGCTCACTTGGGCGAACCTCTCGCTGGAGCATTACCGCTATGTGCTGTTGCAAAACGATGCCACCTGGCGCGCTTTTGTCAACAGCGTGAGCTTGTCGGTGGGCAGTGCTGTGGTGCTGGCGGTGGTGTCGCTGTTTCTGGCCTACCAGATGGCCTACCGCCGCAACGTGTTGCTGCGCCGCCTGATGCCCTGGATTGAGGTGCCCTATGTGATCCCGGGTGTGGTACTGGCCATCGCCATGATCCTGCTTTACCTCAAGCCGTTGCCGCTGTTGGGCTGGTCGTTTTACAACACACTCTGGATCATCTTTTTTGCCTACCTGGCGCGGTTTCTGACGATCCAGCTGCGCCCGGTGCTCAGCGGTTTTATGCAGATGCCGCGTGAGATGCTGGAGGCCGCCGAGGTGTTTGGTGGCTCGTTTGTCAGTCGCATGTGGCACATCGTGCTGCCGTTGATCTTGCCCTCTGTCACCGCTGGGGCGCTGCTGGTGATGCTGTTGTCGCTCAACGAACTGACCGTCTCGGCCCTGTTGTGGGCCACCGGCACCGAGACGCTGGGTGTGCTGGTGTTCGGGCTGGAGCAGGGCGGCGAGTCGGCGGCCGCCTCGGCCGTGGGCATCCTTTCCATTGTGATCACGCTGCTGTGTATGTTGCTGGCATCGCGGCTGGGTCGCCGTTTACCTGAAGGTGTGTTGCCGTGGCGCGCATAAAACTACAAGACATCCACAAACATTACGGCAGTGGCGCCAGTGCCTTCCATGCGCTGCGCGGTGTGTCGCTGGAGATGCACTCGGGCGAATTTGTCGCCCTGCTGGGGCCATCGGGCTCGGGCAAAACCACGCTGTTACGCGCGGTCGCGGGGCTGGAGAGCATCAACAGCGGCAGCATCCAGATTGGTGACGATCTGGTGGCCGCGCCCGGGCGCCATGTGTTGCCCGAGCGGCGCAACGTCGGTGTGGTGTTCCAGAGCCACGCCTTGTGGCCGCACATGACAGTGTTTGACAACGTGTTGTTCCCACTGCGCGAGTCCGGCCTGTCCGCAGCCCAGTCCACCCCGCGCGTGATGGAGGCGCTGGCACAGGTCGATTTGCAGACGCTGGCCCAGCGCACACCGGGTGAACTCTCGGGCGGGCAGAAGCAGCGGGTGGCGCTGGCACGCGCCATGGTGGCGCGTCCGCGTGTGATCCTGTTTGACGAACCGCTGGCCAGCCTGGACGTGGAGTTGCGCCGCGACATGATGCGCCACATCGACCAGATGCGCAGCACCCACAGCAGCATGGTCTATGTCACCCACAACCAGGAAGAAGCGCTGGCGCTGGCCGACCGCGTGGTGGTGCTGAGTGAAGGCCGCATCGAGCAGGTCGACACCCCCATTCACCTGTGCCGCGAACCGCAGACCGAAATGGTGGCCCGTTTTGTCGGCGCGGGTAACCTGCTACCGGCCCGGCGCGTCAGTGCAGCGCAGGGTGGTATGGCCGAGGTGGCGCTGGGTGACTACCACTTTGCCGCACGCGACACCAGCGCGGGCAGCACGCAGACGGAACTGCGCCTGTGCCTGGCGCCCACCGCGTTTGTCGTGGCTGCGCCCGATGCGCCTGGACTTTCCGTCCACGTTGAGCATGTGTTTTTTCAGGGCAGCTCGTATGCGGTGGACGGGGTGTTGCAGGGCGCATCACCCATGCCGCTGAGCCTGGTGCTGCCGTTTGAGGCGCAACCTCGGCGTGGGGATGTGTTGCGGCTGCAGGTGCGTGACGCCTGGGTCATGCCCGCGCCGCGCGGCACCCATTCGTTTGTATAAGAAATTGGCCTCTAGCCCTTATGTATAAAGGGCTTATAGCTATCTAGTTGGTAGTGTCAGGCCTGCGCTGGCTTGGGCACTTCGCGCGGTTTGCCGTTCTCGTCCAGCGCCACATAGGTCAGCAGCGCCTCGGTCACCTTGGTGTAGCTGCCCTGGGCGTTGAAGTGTTCGGCATAGACCTCGATCTTGACGGTGATCGAGGTGCGGCCAATGCGCACCAGCTTGCCGTAAAAGCTCAGGATGTCACCCACCCGCACCGGCTGTTTGAAGATGAACTCGTTGACCGCCACGGTGGCCATGCGGCCAGCGGCGTAGGTGGCGGCGATCACCGCACCGGCCATGTCCACCTGCGCCATCACCCAGCCGCCAAAAATGTCGCCGTTGGCGTTGACATCGCGCGGCATCGGGATCACCTTGAGCACCAGCTTCTCATCGGTGGGCAGCTGCACCCGTTGGCTGGCGTCGGGGCGAGGGCTTTCAGACATGGGCACAATCCAGGTTGATAAAAACAAGGAATTGTCACCCATGCGCCGTGCTGGCGAACCTACCCCCCCGCCCACCCTGCTGCCCAATGGCCAAATCGCGCCCCGTTCTGACTGGGCCACCCTGCAGCGACTCTTCCCCTATCTGTGGCAATACAAATGGCGCGTGATGCTGGCGCTGGCCTTCATGGTGGGCGCCAAGCTGGCCAATGTGGGCGTGCCGATCCTGCTCAAGCAGTTGGTGGACACCATGAACCCCAAGGCCGGCATTGGTGCGCAAGCGCTGGTGGTGGTGCCGCTGGGCCTGCTGCTGGCTTATGGCCTGCTGCGCCTGTCGACCACCTTGTTTGCCGAATTACGCGAACTGATTTTTGCCAAAGCCACTGAGGGCGCCGCGCGCACCATCAGCCTGCAGGTGTTTCGCCACCTGCACGCCTTGAGCCTGCGTTTTCACCTGGAGCGCCAGACCGGTGGCATGACGCGCGATATCGAGCGCGGCACCCGCGCGGTGAACTCGCTCATCAGCTACTCGCTCTACAGCATCTTCCCGACGTTGATCGAGGTGACGCTGGTGCTCAGTGTGCTGGCGGTCAAGTTCGACATGTGGTTTGCCTGGATCACCATCATCGCGTTGGTGTTCTATATCGGTTTCACCATCTCTGTCACCGAATGGCGCACCAAGTTCAGAAAACAAATGAACGAGTTGGACAGCACCGCCCACAGCCGCGCCATCGACTCGCTGCTGAACTACGAGACCGTCAAATACTTCAACAACGAAGACTTTGAGGCCAAGCGCTACGACGACAACCTGGAGCGTTACCGCAAGGCCGCGCTCAAAAGCCAGAGCACGCTGAGCATGCTCAACACCGGCCAGCAGCTGATCATTGCTGCCGGGCTGGTCGCCATGTTGTGGCGCGCCACCCAAGGTGTGGTCGATGGCCGCATGACCCTGGGCGACCTGGTGATGGTCAACGCCTTCATGATCCAGCTCTACATCCCGCTGGGCTTTTTGGGCGTGTTGTACCGCGAGATCAAACAGGGCCTGACCGACCTGGAAAAGATGTTCACCCTGATGGAGCGTGAGCGTGAGATTGCCGATGTGCCGGGTGCGCAGGCTTTGAAGCTCAACGGCACCGCCAGCCCTCACCCTGGCCCTCTCCCAGAGGGAGAGTGGATCAACAGCCCGACACCTGCTGCGGCGCTGGACGTGCGCTCTCTCAACGGCGTTGAAGGAATCAACAGCCGGGCATCAGCCGCAACCCTGGATTTGCCCCCTCTCCCCGAGGGAGAGGGCCCGGGTGAGGGCCACACCAACGCCAGCGTCAGTTTCAGGCATGTCCAGTTTGCCTACGACCCGGCGCGCCCGATCTTGCATGACATCAGCTTTGACATCCCGGCGGGCAAAACCGTGGCGGTGGTCGGGCCATCCGGCTCGGGCAAGTCCACCCTGGCGCGGCTGTTGTTCCGCTTCTACGACGTGCAACAGGGCCAGATTTTGATTGCCGGGCAAGACATCAAACAAGTCACCCAAGCCAGCGTGCGTGCGGTGATTGGCATCGTGCCGCAAGACACGGTGTTGTTCAACGACACGGTGGAATACAACATCGCCTACGGCCGCCCCGGCGCCAACCGCGCCGAGGTGGAGGCCGCCGCCAAAGCCGCCCACATCCACAACTTCATCGCCGCCATGCCCAAGGGCTACGAGACCATGGTGGGCGAGCGGGGGCTCAAGCTCTCGGGCGGTGAAAAACAGCGTGTGGCGATTGCCCGCACCCTGCTCAAAAACCCGCCGATCCTGATCTTTGACGAAGCCACCAGCGCGCTCGATTCCGCCAACGAGCGCGCCATCCAGGCCGAGTTGCAAAACGTGGCGCAAAACAAAACCACCCTGATCATCGCCCACCGCCTGTCCACCGTGGTCGACGCCCATGAGATCCTGGTGATGGAAGCCGGGCGCATCCTGGAGCGCGGCACCCACGCCGCATTGCAGGCGGCCAATGGGCGTTATGCCCAGATGTGGGCGCTGCAGCAGAGTGCGGAGTAGTTGTGAGTGTTTTTGGCCTCTAGCCCTTTTGGAATAAGGGAAGGTCACTATTCAAATAATAGTGAATGGGGCGGCGGAACGTTGTCTTGCGTGAGTTGGGTCTGCGACGAAGGCGCTCCTACGACTGCGACGACTGCGCGGTATGCCGGGCTATAGTGTTCAGCCTGCATTCGTCCATAACTCGGTAGGCCTCACATGAACAGCGCTCCCATCCTTCGCAACGTTTTGCGTGAATTGAGAACCGACCGGCTTCTGTTACGTTGTCCGCAAGAAGGCGACGGTCCACGCGTTCATGAAGCGGTCGTGGAAACCCTTGAACAACTCCGGGCCTGGCCGGCGTCGTTGCCGTGGGCCATGTTTGAACCATCCGCTGCTGCTTCAGAGACTTTCTGTCGCGAAAGCGCCGCTGCATTCATCCAACGCACACAGCTGGTGTACCTTGCATTCGATGAATTGGGTTCTCTGGTGGCAAGCACGAGTCTTCAAACCATCAACTGGTCCGTACCCAAGTTCGAAGTTGGCTTCTGGTGCAGAGCCAGTCGCCAGCGCCAAGGGTTGACCGCAGAGGCCGTTGCTGCACTTGTGCGCTACGCATTTGACGGGCTGGGTGCCAACCGTATCGCCGCGCTGGTGGACGAGAAAAACCTTGCAAGCCGGGCTGTTTGCGAATCAGTAGGCATGACATTGGATGGCGTCATGCGCAGCGAGCGTGTGACACCCAACGGTGTCCTTTGCAACACCTGTGTTTACGCTGCAGTGCGTAATCTGGCGTAGTCTGCCCCATCAGCCTGTCTCAACGTTTCTGCGCAGCTACGCGGAGAGACGGTATCCGTTTGCCACTGGCTCTTCGACGCGGGTTTATGGCGTGCTTTTTTTTGTCATGGGCGTTTTGGTTGCTTGGCTTGGCTGGAGCCTTCAAGCGTGACACGTACCCGTCAACGCGCCATGTCGGTCACTGACCGCTATGTTCCAATTGGCGCTGACAGTTGGCATGGGTAAACCACGAAGAGGGGATGACTTGAAAGCGCGTATCAATGACGAAATCACATTTCGTAAGCTGGAGATCTTTCTCGCCTTCATGCGCACAGGGAATTTGTCGAAAGCTGCGGAAGCGATGGAGACCACCGCTGTGAGCGTGCACCGGGCCCTGCATTCGCTGGAAGAAGGTCTGCGTTGCCAGCTGTTCAGCGCCAAGGGACGCAACTTGGTTGCCACGCCCGCCGCGATCATCTTTGAAGAGGCCGCGCGCAGCGCCGTCGAGCAGATCCTGCACGGCATCACACAAACGCGTGCACTCGCAGGTTTCGCCTCCGATCAAATCCGGATTGGTTCGCTGTATTCCTTGTCGGCCCACATCGTTCCAAGAATCATCATGGACATCAAGCTGCGCCGACCCGATCTGCACGTCAATCTTGTTCTCGGTTCGGACGACGACTTGCTCGAACAGCTTGGTACCGCCCAGATCGACGCGGTACTGATGGGGACACCCTCTGGCTCTGGCCAGATTGAAACCATTCCCCTGTTTGACGATGAGATTTTCCTGGCCGTGAACCAAGCCCGCGCGACGCTGTTGCCTGACGAAGTGGACCTGCAGGATTTGAGCCAAGCCGACTTTGTTTCGCTCAGTGGTGGGTTTCTGACCTATCGGGGGTTTGTGGACGCCTTCCGCGTGGCCGGATTCACGCCGAATGTGGTCACCCAGGTGGGGGACATCTTTTCACTGATGAGCCTGGTTGCGGGTGGCGTCGGCTACACGCTGCTGCCCGGACGGGTGCGCCATGTTTTTGGTGAGCGCGTCAAACTGATTCCGCTGCAAGCGCGCTACCGGATGCGCCAGACGATTGGCTTGTCTTTCCTGCGTGCCCGCGAGCGCGATCCCAATATCCTGGCGCTCTCGTCGATCTGCCGTGTTGGCACGGCGGACTGGGCAGGCCTGATCTAGCGGCGACGCGACGGCCACGCAGAACCTCGTCGCTGAGGAACAAAACGTTCCGCTTTGCGTAACGAACGCGCGCGTAGCTTGATTGAACGCGCGCATGTGAAAACCGACACTCCTTCTGTTGAACAAACACGAAGGAGTCGACATGAGCGAGGCACGTGAACAGCCCCCCGTCTGGAACAGACGTCAAAAAGAGAAGCAGCGCCGGATTGATCTGGTCAAGCCCATCACCAATGGTCGCATCATCCCAACCGCACGCCTGGTCGAGGTTCTTGAAACCCTGATCGTTTCTGGCGACCGTGTGGTGCTGGAGGGCAACAACCAGAAGCAGGCCGACTTTTTGTCGCGCTCGCTGGCCAAAGTCAACCCGGGCAAAGTCCATGATTTACACATGATCATGCCCAGCGTCGGGCGCAGTGAACACTTGGATTTGTTTGAGCGCGGCATCGCGCGCAAGCTTGATTTTTCCTTCTCCGGTCCTCAGAGTTTGCGCATCTCGCAACTGCTCGAAGACGGTCAACTGGAAGTCGGTGCCATCCACACCTACATCGAGCTCTACGCCCGCCTGTTTGTGGATCTCATCCCGAATATTGCGCTCGTCGCAGGCTACAAGGCTGACCGTCACGGCAACCTCTACACCGGCCCAAGCACCGAAGACACACCGGCGCTGGTCGAGGCTGCGGCTTTCCGTAACGGGATCGTCATCGCCCAGGTCAACGAGTTGGTGGAAGACGACACCGAGCTGCCGCGCGTCGACATCCCAGGCTCCTGGGTCGACTTTGTTGTGGTTGCCGACAAGCCGTTCTTCATCGAGCCGCTGTTCACCCGCGATCCGCGACTGATCAAACCGGTGCATGTGCTGATGGCGATGATGGCCATCCGCGGTATCTACGAGCGCCATCAGGTGCAATCGCTGAACCACGGCCTGGGCTTCAACACCGCGGCCATCGAACTCTTGCTGCCGACCTATGGCGAGAAGCTGGGCCTCAAGGGCAAGATCTGCAAGCACTGGGCGCTTAACCCGCATCCGACGCTGATCCCGGCGATCGAGAGCGGCTGGGTCGAGAGTGTGCATTGCTTCGGTGGCGAACTGGGCATGGAGGAATACATCCGGGCCCGCTCCGACATCTTTTTCACGGGGCGTGATGGCTCACTGCGGTCGAACCGCGCCTTCTGCCAACTCGCGGGCCAATACGCGGTGGACATGTTCATCGGCTCGACTTTGCAGGTCGATGCGGATTGCCATTCCTCGACGGTGACCCGTGGTCGTTTGTCAGGCTTTGGTGGTGCGCCGAACATGGGCCACGACCCGCACGGTCGGCGTCACTCCACACCCGCCTGGCTGGATCTGCTGCAAACAGACAACCCGCTGGAGCGCGGCAAGAAGCTGGTTGTGCAGATGGTTGAAACCTTCCAGCCCGGCAGCAAGCCGACCTTTGTCGAATCCCTCGACGCCATCCAGGTGGCCAAGGACACCGGCATGCCGCTGGCGCCCGTGATGATTTATGGCGATGACGTCACCCATGTGTTGACCGAGGAAGGCATTGCCTACCTCTACAAGGCGCGCTCGCTCGAAGAACGCCGGGCGATGGTTGCCGCTGTTGCTGGCGTCACCCCGATCGGTTTGCGCCACGACCCCAAGGACACCGCGCGCATGCGCAGCGAGGGTCTGATTGCCCTGCCGGAGGATCTCGACATCCGTCGCGCAGATGCCACGCGCTCCTTGCTGGCGGCGAAGAGCGTCGCCGAGCTCGTCACCTGGTCGGATGGCCTGTACAACCCGCCTGCACGTTTCCGCAGCTGGTGATAGAGCGAGCCGGACGCAGGCGGCGCCCGGCTCAATTTTGCAAATATAGAAGGGACATCGAGATGGAAACAATGCAATTTACCTATCCGGCGAGCGCGCCGATTCAGGGCCGCGCACTGGTTGGTGTGGTGGGCTCTGGTGATCTGGAAGTGCTGCTCGAACCGGGTAGCCAGGACCAGTCGCGCATCACGGTCAACACCTCGGTCGACGGCAGCCGCCACATGTGGCAGGCGCTGTTCGACCGGATTTTCCAAGCCGGACCCATCGCCGCGTTGAACATGGAAATCAACGATTTCGGGGCGACACCAGGCGTCGTGCGCATGCGCATTGATCAGGCCCTGGAAGAGGTCAGCGCTCCTTTCACCCACTCACTGAGCTGAGGCTGAGATGCACAAAGAACACTTATTGACGAGTAGCAGTTTTATCGAACTTGGCGCCCGTGACCGGGCCACTGCTTTGCTTGATGCGGGCAGCATGCGTGAACTGATTGACCCCTTCGCGCGGATGACTTCGCCCTGGCTCAGGCAGCAGGGCATCGTGACCCAGACGGACGATGGCGTCATCGTCGCCAAGGGCACCATCGACGGCCAACCGGCTGTGGTGGTGGCGATTGAAGGCGGTTTTCAGGGTGGCAGTCTGGGCGAAGTGGGTGGTGCCAAGATGGCCGGCGCGCTGGAACTGGCCGCCGAGGACAACCGCCGTGGCATTCCGACACGCGCCGTGTTGTTGCTGGAGACCGGTGGTGTGCGCCTGCAGGAAGCCAACCTGGGTCTCGCCGCCATCGCCGAAATCCATGCCGCGATTGCCGATTTGCGGCGTTATCAACCGGTGGTGGCGGTCATCGCCGGTAGCGTTGGCTGCTTTGGTGGCATGTCGGTTGCGGCTGCACTGTGCAGCTATGTGGTGGTGACACGCGAAGCACGTTATGGCCTCAACGGTCCGCAAGTGATTGAACAGGAAGCCGGTGTCGACGAATACGACTCGCGCAACCGCCCGTTCATCTGGAGCTTCTCCGGTGGCGAACAGCGCTTCAAGACAGGTCTCGCAGACCGCTATGTCGAGGACGACGTCCAGGGCATCGGTGAGACGGTTCGATCACTCTTCACCCAGGGCTTGCCCGCCACGCATCGTGATGAGCGCGTCGACGAATTTCTGGCCCTGCTCAATCGTATTGACACCACACGGCAGGCCGACAGCGCCACGGTTCGTGCGGATTTTGGAAAGGAATTGTGATGTCTGAACAAAACGTTTCCAGTCGCGGCCGCGTCTGGTTTAGCGCATTGCGTGCTGGTAGCAAACCACTTGAAGGTTTGGCCCCGTCCGTCCTGGCCAGCGACACGACGCTGGGCGCCACGCCCGTGCGTCTGATCGCCATCGTGCCCGATGTTGCCAATCGTTTTCCCCGTGCCGCACGCGGCGAGGTGGGTTTGCTCGAAGGCTGGACCGTGGCCCATGTTGTGCGTGATGTGATCGCTGCCGACAAGGACCAAGCGGTGAAGCGCCCGATCGTCGCCATCGTGGACGTGCCGAGCCAGGCCTATGGCCGCCGCGAGGAAGCCTATGGCATCCACCAGGCGCTGGCTGCTGCCGGTGCTGCTTACGCCAGCGCACGGCTGGCCGGCCACCCGGTGGTGGCACTGATCGTTGGCAAAGCGATGTCAGGTGGTTTCCTGGCGCACGGCTACCAGGCCAACCGCCTGATTGCCTTGAACGACTCCGGGGTGGTGGTGCACGCCATGAACAAGGCCGCTGCGGCACGTATCACGCTGCGCAGCGTCGAGCAACTCGAAGCGCTTGCCGAGAAGGTGCCACCGATGGCCTATGACGTCAAGAATTTCTCGACGCTGGGCTTGCTCTGGAAACTGATCGACGTGAGCAACCCTGAGCAGCCGTCTGCGGCGGACTTGCAGGTCGCCGAACAAGCGCTGCAGGCCGCCATCGCCGATGTCGCCACGGCACCGCGCGACCTGCGTGGACGCCTCGGTGCGACAACGCGTGAAGCCTCGCGCAAGGTGCGCGAATTGCTCAAGGCGCAGTGGAACTAGGCCGCTTCGGACTGGCCTAGCCAGTCCATCGACACAACACAAATACAAATCTATCTCTAGGAGAAATTCAATGTCAGACATCCTCATCAAAGCCCTGGCGCCGATCTTCGTGATCATGTTGCTCGGTTTCTGGGCGGGCAAATCGAAGCTTGTCGACAACAGCAACGTGTCATTGCTCAATATCTTTCTGATGGACTTCGCGCTACCCGGTGCGCTGTTCCTCGCCACCGTGCAGACACCCTGGGCCGGGATCGTCCGGCAGACCCCGCTGATTCTTGTGCTGACGCTGTCGATGTGGGTCGCGTACGCGTTGATCTATTACATCTCCGTCAAAATGTCCGGCAAGTCGTCGCAAGATTCAGCCGTTCTGGCGCTGACGGTTGGCCTGCCCAACTACGCTGCGCTGGGCTTGCCGATTCTCAACGGCGCCTTTGGCGAAAGCACCGGCATCTCGCTCAGCGTTGCTGTTGCTATTTCCTGTGGCTCCGTGCTGATGACGCCTTTTTGCCTGATGATCCTCGAAGCCGGTAAGGCCAAACAACGCGGCGAACAAGCCTCCATGGCGACCCTGTTGCCCAAGCTCATTTACCTGTCGTTCAAGAAACCCATCGTTTTTGGCCCACTGGTCGGCGTGCTCGGTTCTGCGGTCCTCGGTGCGCTCGACATGAAGGCGCCGGATCTGTTGCTCATCTCCTTGCGTCCGCTTGGCGCTGCTGCGCTGGCCGCCGCCCTGTTCCTGACGGGCGTGATCCTCTCTGCTCGCAAATTGAAAATCAATGGGCCGGTCTTGTTCGGCGCCTTGATCAAAAACATTGCGCAGCCTTTCTTGGCCTGGGGTTTGGTGATCCTGTTCGGTGTTGACCCGGTGGTTGGGCGTGCTGGCATTTTGCTGGTCGCACTGTCTGCTGGTTTCTTCGGCGTCGTCTTTGGCAACCGTTTTGGTGTCCAGTCGCCTGATGCGGAAGGCAGCTTGCTGGTCAGTACCGGTGCCTTCATCGTCACCATCCCGATGTTCATCATGCTGACGGCGGGCATGGTCGCACCAATCTAACTGGCACCATGTGCTCGACCTCGTCACTGCGCGCACATGATCTGCTGTGGTTTGACAACTGCAGCAGCTTCCAAGGCGACGGGCCGCTGCCTGACTGGGCGGCGGCGGTGTTGCGTGAGCGGCAGCCGGTGGTCGTACGTCGCGCGGTGGCGAGCCGCCAGGAGATTGCCGTCGGACTTCGGGGCCATTCGCGTGCCCAACGGCTGGGGGGCAGCCTGCCCACGGCAGCCATCACTCGTGTGGCCACGCCGGAATCGCTGTTGCAGCGGCTCGGCAGCGCCGACCTGACATTGCCCGCGTTGGCGAGTTTGGCCACACTGTGCCGCCGCCTGCCCTCTCACTGCGTCTGGGGCCCGACCGGCAGTGTCGGTTTTCAGTTGGCAACAGGCTTGCCGGTGGTGCGTGTTGATAGCGACCTCGACATCGTCATGCGCTTCCCCGAAGAACCTGATCGGGCAGAGATGGCCCCCGTGTTACGCCTTTTTGCCGAACTGCCAGTGCGCTGCGACGCGCAGATGGAGACACCGCACGGCGCTGTCGCCCTGGCCGAATGGGCGCGTGGCGAGCGCCGGATGCTGCTGAAAACAGCGCGTGGCCCGTTCCTGGTGGCCAATGCTTGGCAGCTTGATGAGGGAGCACCGTCGTGAGCATCGCTTTCACCTTTCCCGGGCAGGGCGCCCAGGAACCCGGCATGTTGCACCGCTTGCCGGACCATGCCCAAATCCGCGCCACGTTGGGCCTTGCCAGCGAAACCCTCGGTGAAGACCTGCTGTCTTTGGACAGCGCTGCGGCGCTGGCGTCCTCGCGGGCCGTCCAGCTTTGTCTGTTGACCTCAGGTGTTGCTTTTGCCCGCATGTTGATGGCCGAAGCTTGTGTGCCGGACATGCTGCTTGGCCTGTCGATCGGTGCTTTCCCGGCTGCGGTTGTGGCTGGGGTGCTTGACTTCGCGGATGCCGTTCGGCTGGTCAGTCTGCGCGGCAGCCTGATGGAAGCCGCGTTTCCACATGATTACGGGATGAGCGCGGTCATCGGCCTGGACCGTTACCAGGTGGCGGTGCTGGTTGAGCAGGCGTTCAGCGTGCAGCATCCGGTGTTTGTCGCCAACATCAATGCCCCCGACCAGATTGTTGTTGCCGGGCACGACGTTGGCCTGCAACGTGTGGCGGATTTGGCGCTGGCAGCGCATGCCAAGCAGTGCAAGCGCATTGCCATCAGCGTGCCATCACACTGCGCGTTGCTGGATGACGCCGCACAGCAGTTGGCGCAATCGATCGCCGCCACGCCGCTGCAGCCTGCGCGCATCTGCTACATCAGCGCCAGCCGGGCCCGTGCGCTGTTCACACCAGCCGCTGTTGGCGACGATCTGGCCTACAACATGGCGCGCCAAGTGCATTGGCACGACGCGTCATCGCTGGCCTATGAGCGTGGCATGCGGCTCGTGCTGGAAATGCCGCCCGGCGAAGTGTTGACCAAGCTCACTTCGCGTTTGTTTGCCGGTGAGGGGCTGGCGCTGGCCGCTGGGGCCACCCGGCTGGACACCCTTCAGTCCTTGTGTGCACGTGAAAACAAGGACGCCGCCTGAGACGCCAACCATGAACAACCTCACCCTGAACCACTCGCTGTGTCAACGTATCGCCGACTTCGCTGTGCGGGCCTTGGTTGATGAGGCCGAACTGACCCCCAAACCCGGGCTGGTGGACCGCCGTGGTAACGGCGCACACCACGATCTGAATTTGCCGCTCATGTTGCGTTCGGCACATGCCTTGCGGCCCGCGTTTGTGGAAATGGGGGCGGTTGCCAGCGGGGCCCGGCCAGACCTGCGTTTGCGCGAGGCGTTGGGCCGCATTGGCCGCGACGCAGAGCTTGCCATGATGGCGGCCACCGATGGGGTCAACACCCATCGGGGGGCGATCTGGGCACTCGGTTTGCTCTGTGCCGCGGCGTCGATGGACCCAACGGACTGGTGGGCGACACATGTCGCGCTGCGCGCATCGCAGATTGCCGACCTGCCCGATCAGTTCTGTCTGCCACGGCGCAGCAATGGCGAGAAAGTTCGTGCGCGTTATGGCGTCAGCGGTGCCCGTGGCGAGGCGCAGCAAGGCTTTCCCCACGTCATCAACCTGGCCTTGCCCGCGCTGCGTGCCAGCCGGGCCAAAGGCCATCCGGAGACGACGGCTCAACTCGATGCGCTTGTTGCGATCATGTCGTCGTTACCAGACACCTGCGTTCTGTCTCGCGGCGGGGAGCCTGCGTTGCGTGATGTGCAAGCACTCGCTCACGCCATCGCCGATGCCGGCGGCACCGGGACGCCGACGGGGCGAGGATTGTTGGCACGGCTTGAACAGACGATGCTGGCACACAACGCGTCGCCTGGCGGCGCGGCAGATCTGCTGGCCGCCGCGCTGTTTCTCGATGCCCTAGAGTTGGCCATGGGCTCCGTTCACAAAACCGAGAGCGCTGTCACGAAACCAGTCTGTGCGCTTGCCGCGTGACGGTTGGTCTCACCGCCAAATGGGCCACGCACCGCAACAGAATTTCGGTGAGTTACCAGGCGGTTACAGGCGCTATTGGCCTGTGGCCCGCATAGACCTTGTTTCCTCAGCTACTAAAATAGTAGTTTGCCGCTAGCCGGACGCACGGTACAGTGCTTCTTCGCGTGGCGCAGGGCGGCGTTGCTGGTAGGGCTTTGGAGGTCGTGTGCCTGACCCACAATAATTCAAACGTGCCATCAGGTGGCGAGGCGCCACCCAACTATCTTCAGGAGCAAGCACATATGCAGTTTTTCACTACCTTGCGCCTGTCGCAAAAACTCTACAGCCTGGTGTCCTTTTTTCTGCTGGCCCTGGTGCTGGCCAGCGCCCTCGGCATTGTGCAGATGAAGCAACTCAGCGACGAGCAACGCCTGATGTACACCGAAACCGTGGTGCCCTTGCGCCAGGTGGTGGATGCCGGGCGGCAGGCGGCGGTGCATTTTCGTCGCATGTACCCCTACATCCTGAAGGCCGACCCGAAGTCGCGCGAGGAAACCACCGGGCTCAATGCCAGTTCCGAAAAAGACGTGCTCGGCGCCATCGAGTTCCTGCGCAAGGACGCGCCCACCGAAGACTTGCACGCGGTTGGCGCCAAGCTGACCGACAAATGGGCGCAGTACAAAGCCTCGGTGCAAAAGCTCTACGCCGCCGCTGATGCCGGCAATGCCGACGGCGCGATGGAAGAGCTCAAGACCAGCACCGACCCGCTGCATGTGGAGGTGCGCAACCTGCTGATCGAGGCGGGCAAGAAACAAGAGAGTTATTCCAAAGCCGCCACCGAACGTGTTGCCGCAGCGGTGGACCGCACCGCCAACATCATCATGGGCATCATGGCCCTGGCGATTGTGATGGGTGTCGGTTTTGGCATTGCGGTGATCCGCTCGGTGCAAAAGCAGCTCGGTGGTGACCCGGCCGATGCGGTGGATGCGGTGGCACGCGTCTCCGGTGGCGATTTGGCCACTCGGGTGGAGGTCAGCGCTGCGGATCACAGCAGCCTGATGGCCCAGCTCGAAAAAATGCGCCTGGGTCTGTCAGACATCTTCAAGTCGGTGCGCAGCTCGGCGCAGACGGTGTCGCAGGCCACCCACGAGATATCTTCGGGCACCAACGATTTGTCGGCCCGCACCGAGCGCCAGGCGGCGGCACTGGAGGAAACATCCTCTTCCATGGAGCAACTGGGTTCCAGCGCCTCCCAAAATGCCGACAGTGCCCGCAGCGCACATCAACTCGCTGGCAAGGCCTCGGCGGTGGCCAGCGAAGCGGGCGACATGGTGGGCCAGGTGATCCAGACCATGAAAGGCATCAACGACAGCAGCGACAAGATCGCCAACATCATCGGCGTCATCGACAGCATTGCCTTCCAGACCAACATCCTGGCGCTGAACGCGGCGGTGGAAGCAGCCCGCGCTGGCGAGCAAGGGCGCGGTTTTGCGGTGGTGGCGTCCGAAGTGCGTTCGCTGGCCCACCGCAGCGCCGAGGCCGCCAAAGAGATCAAGGGCCTGATTGACACCAGCACCCACAACGTGGCCGAAGGCGCCACCGTGGTTAACAAAACCGGTGCCACCATGGGTGAACTGGTGAACGCGATCCGCCGCGTCAGCGACCTGATTGGTGAAATTTCATCGGCCAGCAGCGAGCAAAGCCTGGGAGTGCAACAGGTCGGCCAGGCCGTGACCCAAATGGACGAAGCCACCCAGCAAAACGCTGCGCTGGTGGAAGAGAGCGCCGCCTCGGTGGAGTCCCTCAAAGAGCAGGCGCAGCAGTTGGTGCACGCCATTTCGGTGTTCCGGCTCGGCGATGATGGCGCGCGCACCTACGCGGCACCGCGCCTGAACTGATCTGACCGGTTGGGCTGTGCTGCAAACGTGGCACAGCACAAACCGACCGGGTCGTTTTTTTGTTTTGGGTACTTTTGGCTTCTAGCCCTTATTATTAAAGGGAAGTTTGCTATAACTAGTGAAGTAACCCGGTTGCTGGATGGCGTTGCGCGGCGCCGCAGTTTGGGCGCGGTCGCCATCTCATTGAACAAGCATGCATCCTCTTTTTTGAGGCCCCACCATGTTCTCTCACATCTTTGTCGGCACCAATAACTTTGAGTCTGCGTTGGCTTTTTACCAGCCGCTGATGGGCGCGCTGGGCGTGCAGGCGCGGTTTGTGGATGCAGGTCGACCCTGGGCGGGCTGGCAGTCGCAGCCCGACCCGCGACCGCTGTTTTTGCTGGGTCAACCGTTTGACCAGCAGCCCCACGCCCCGGGCAATGGGCAGATGGTGGCGTTTCTGGCCAGCAGCCGGGCCATGGTGGATGCCGCGTATGCGCTGGCGCTGCAGTTAGGTGGCATCAGCGAGGGTGCGCCGGGCCTGCGTCCGCAGTACCACGCTAACTATTACGGCGCTTACTTTCGTGATCTGGATGGCAACAAGCTGTGTGTGGTTTGCCACGCCGCAGAGGGGTGAAGCGCCTGCCTGTTGATGGTGTGAAGGATCTCAGGCGTCGATGTTGAGCAAAGCGCCAGCCATTTTGCTGCTGGTCTTGAACACCGTCAGATTGGCCATGTAGGTGTATTTGGCTTGCAGCTCAGACACGAGGTCGGTTTCCAGCGCCGACCCGGGTTGGGATGCGGTGGTCACCGCTGCCGAGACGCCGCCTTCGGGCTGTTCGGTCAACGCCACCTGCTGGCGCGAGAAGCCTTCGGTGTTGAGGTTGGCCACGTTATGTGCCGCCACATTGAGCTGGGTCTGGGCAGCATTCATGCCCGAGAGGGAGATGGACGAGACAGAGGCCATGGGAGCTCCTTACGCGACGGGGGAGGCCGCGAATTTAATCACAAGCTCAGGGTTTGGCAAGCGCCGCGTCGAGATTAAGGGCTTTGATTTGCTGGATGGTGGCCTCGGCCTGAGACGGTTTGGCCATCGGGCCGACCCGAATCCGGGTGCGTGTACCTTGGCTGGTTTCCAGTTCTTGGGAGGATGCGGGCAACCCCGCCGCCTGCAGTTTGGCCAGCGCATTGCGCGCATTGTCCGGGTTGGCAAACAAGCCCGCATTGATGTAGAGGCCTTTGGCGGGTGGGGTGGCCGCTTTGGCTTGCGGCGTGGCCTTGGCCGGTGTGGTTTTGGGCGCCTTGGCTGCGGCGACCTTGGTGGCTGGCTTGGAGGCTGCGTGTGCTGTTGGCTTTGACGCTGCATGCGCTGGCGCTTTCGACGTCGCATGGGCCACCGGCTTGGCCACCCCGCGCGCGGACGGCTTGGCGGCTGTATGCGCTGCTGCCGTGGCGTGCGCCGACGCAGGGGCGGTGCTTGCGCTCCGTGCTGGCGCAGAGGTAGGGCTGACAGCCGATGCGGCATGCTTGATCGGCGTTGGCGTTGGCGTTGGCGTTGGCGTTGGCGTTGGCGCAGCCAGCGCGGCGGAGGCGGCAGGCTGTGCGGCAGCGGAGGTCGCAGCAGCGGGTGCCGATGCCGGTGCGGAGGCTGGTAAAGCCGTAGGCGCAGAAGCTGGCGCGGCCAACGGCGCAGGCGCGGGAGCAGATGCCGGTGATGACGCAGCAGCCGCGGCAGCTGCTGCGGCAGAGGTCATCGCCAAGCCAGACACCTGTAGCGGTTCAGACGCAGCGGATGCCGGTGCAAGCGCCGCAGAGGCCACCATGCCCGACGCGCTGGCGGCATGCTCTGCTGCGCTGGCTGCCTGCGCGGGCAAGTTGCTTGTGGCCGGAGCATCGCCACTGTCAAAACCGATCAGCCGCCAGCCGGCCAGCACCGCCAGCATCAACAACAAGCCGTTGAGCAGCAGCAGGCGGATAAAACGCCGACGTGTGGCCGCGTGTTGGCTGAGTTGGGCGCAGGCCTGCACCAGGGTTTTGTTGTCGGCCACGGCGGTCATCATGGCCTGGCGGCAGTGGTTATAGAACAGCGCATTGCCACACAGTCCAGAGGTCAGCATGCCCAGCCCCAGGCAGGCCAGCAGCAATTGGTAGATCAACTCGTGCGGCCAATCAAACACCAGCAAGCCCAGCGCCAGCAGCAGTAGCGCGCCGCCCGACATGGCGCCCGCAAACACCAGCGCCGGGCCCCACAGCCGCCGGAAAGCCATCCAGCTGACGCTGTACAGACAGGCCGACAGGTTCCACGATAAAGTGGCTCGGCCAGCGGCTTCAAACCGGCTGAAGATGGGAAGGTAATAATCGTTGCCAATCGGGCCGACTGCCGCGCTGTACAGCGTGGTCATCGCCATCGTGGGCGAACTGTCCAGCGAGACGGTGTCTTGGGCGCGGGCGGTTGATTCGGACATGGTTTTATTTTGGCATGGGCACCCAGTGCTGGGTAGGGTCTTTGCAAACTATTGATTAAATAGCAACAAGCGCATACAGAACGAGGGGCAGCAGACTTTTTTATGGATATCTTTGTTTCGGTTTTTATCATTGGTTTTGTCTTGAATTCGTTCACCACGCGTGAGCAACAGGGGCGCATCGGTTTGCTGGGCAGCTACCTGGCCAAGTTTCAGATAGAGAAGCTGATGGAAAACCTGCTGCAGGGGTACATGCGCGCCCTGGGTGAGACCGATCCGCAGCGCCAGGCCAGTTTATGGCGCACGCTGGAGGGGGCTGAAACCGAGCTGAGCAACCAGTTCAATGCCTTTGTGTTGTCCTTTTCCAAGGTGCCTGAGGCGCAGGCCCGCATCAGCAAGCTGCCGTTTGCTTTGCCTTACGCCACCAAATGGCTGGCTGTGTTCAGTTTTGACGCACGCAAGGTGCTGGCCGTGCATGCCCACGCGATCACCCAAGCCGTCAGCCTGCGACCCGGCCAGAGCCAAAAAGACAAAGCGTTCATCGTGATGGCTGAACTGTTTTTGATGCAACACACTTGCCACTGGTTTTGCCGCTCCCGGATGGTGGCGTCGGCCCGGTTGATGGCCCAGCACAAAAGCCCGTATGCCCAGGTGTTGCGTTCGGTGGCGCCGGCCACGCGCGAGGCTTATCGCGCGGTGGTGGGGGGGTAAATGGCCGCACCCACGCTGTTTGGCCGCATCAAGGCCGCCTGCCTGGGTGCCAAGCCGGTGGTGAGTGATGAGCAGCGTGCCCAGGCGCTGATTGCCGCCATCGATGCGGGTGGCATCCCGCTCAATGCCGCCCGCATCAATGCCATCGCCCGCGGCCTGGGGCTGGAGGTGTCCACCAAGGCCCCGGTCAACGACACGATTGCCCGCATTCGCGAGGCGCTGCTGCGCCAGCCGCCGCCAAATTGACACCTGCTTTGATGACAATACCCGCCATGACATCTACCCCCCTTCAGACCCTCACCCTGACCCGCCCCGACGACTGGCACCTGCATGTGCGCGACGGTGACGCGTTGGCCACTGTGGTGCCGCACAGCGCCGCCCAGTTTGGCCGCGCCATCATCATGCCCAACCTGCGCCCGCCGGTGACCACGACCGAAGCTGCGCTGGCTTACAAGGCGCGCATCCAGGCCGCCGTGCCAGCCGGTGTGGCCTTTGAGCCGCTGATGACGCTGTACCTGACCGACAAGTTGCCTGCTGACGAAATTCAGCGCGCCAAAGACGCCGGTGTGGTCGCCGCCAAGCTCTACCCGGCAGGCGCCACCACCAACAGCGACGCCGGTGTGACCGACCTCAAGAAGATTTACAAGACGTTGGAGGCGATGCAACGCGCGGGCCTGCTGCTGCTGGTGCACGGTGAAGTGACCTCCCCCGAGATCGACCTGTTTGACCGCGAGGCGGTGTTCATCGACCAGCAGCTGATCCCGCTGCGCCGCGACTTCCCTGAGCTGAAAATCGTGTTCGAGCACATCACCACCCGCGAAGCCGCGCAGTATGTGCAAGAGAGCGACCGCTTCCTGGCCGCCACCCTCACCGCGCACCACCTGCTCTACAACCGCAACGCCATCTTCACCGGTGGCATCCGGCCGCATTACTACTGCTTGCCAGTGCTGAAGCGTGAAACCCATCGCCAAGCCCTGCTGGCCGCGGCCACCAGCGGCAATCCGAAGTTTTTCCTGGGCACCGACAGCGCGCCGCACGCGGTGCATCTGAAAGAACACGCCAGCGGTTGCGCCGGTTGTTACACCGCGCATGCCGCGATGGAGCTGTATGCGCAGGCGTTCGATTCGGCGGGCGCGCTCGACAAACTAGAAGGTTTTGCCAGCTTTTTTGGCGCCGATTTTTACGGCCTGCCGCGCAACAGCGGCAGCATCACCCTGCAGCGCGACAGCTGGACGCCGCCCGCCAGTTTTGCCTATGGCCAGGCCGAACTCAAACCCCTGGCCAGTGGTGAGGCGCTGGCCTGGCGGCTGGTGGGCTGAATCCCCTCGTTTTGCGCCCGACCCGTTGACGTACAAGGAGCTGCCATGAATGTTTTCCTGATCGACGCCGACAACCTGAACTCGGGCGCCTGGGTGGACGAGGCCTTTCGTGTGCTGCAGGAAACGGAAGGCCCCTTGCCGGTGCGCCGCGCCTACGGCAGCGCCGAGAACCTCAAAGCCCTGGCCGACACCTTGTGCGCCTGGGCGGTGCGCCCGTTTGTCAATTTGGCCTTGACCAAAAACACCACCGACATGGCGCTGGCGGTGGACGCGATGGAACTGGCCTGCCAGAACCCTGCGCCCGGCCTGATCGTCATCGGCTCGGGGGATGCCGACTTCACCCCGCTGGTGGTGCGTTTGCGTGAGCGCGGCATCCGTGTCGTGTGTGTTTCTGAGCGCAGCAAAATGGGCCGCGAAGCCGTGCCCGCGTATGACCGGGTGATCCTGGTTGGGCCGGAGCAGGGCACACAGCCCGCTCCAGCCGCCCCCGCACGCAAAACCGCCCGCAAAACCGCCCGCAAAACCGCGGCCAAAAAGACGACCAGCAATCAGTCGTCCGCTCAGAAACCCGCTGTCAAAACACCGGCCAAAAAAGTGGCGGCCAAAACCACGGCCCGGATCAAAACCTCCGTGGACCAGCCCGGCGCTGACCAAGCCGTCGCATCCGACAAACCGGTGCCGCCGGTCAGCGAAGCAGCGGCCCACACCACGCCCGTTCTGGACTTGGCGGCCATCCTGGCGGCGGTGCCCGCGCTGCAAAGTGGCCAGGCGCAGCCGCTGGCTGCGGTGGCCAAGGCGCTGCTGGACGCGCGCTTGCGCGGCAAGAACATGACCGCCACCAAACTGCTCAAAAAATTTCCCCACCTGTTTGTGCTGGCGCCACCCGAAAAACCCAGAACGGTGCAGTACACCCCGGCACCGCCAGCGGCTTGATCGCCGACATCAATTGGGATGCGCCGTGGCTTGCACCCTGGCGCCAGCGGGGTGAACCCATCGCGCAGCAGGTGCTGGCCGGTGTGGCGCAGCCCGATGCCCTCAACGCGGCTGCGCTTGGTCTGTGGCCCGCGCCAGAGCAGCCCCCGGTGCACTTTGTGCCGCAGGCCAGTCTGCCTGCGGGCAAAGCCTACGAACAGTATATTTTTGAGAGCAAACAATGCCCGACCCGCGAGGGCTTACACGACTTTTTTAACGGATTGATGTGGCTGCACCTGCCCCACACCAAAACCCGCCTGAACCAGTTGCAGGCGGCGCAGATTGCCCAACTGGGCATTGCCCCGGTGCGAGGCCCCGCGCGGGATGCGCTCACCCTGTTTGACGAAAACGTGGCGCTGCTGCGTGCGCCCGATGCCTTGTGGGACGCGCTGGTGGCCAAAGACTGGTCGCTGTTGTTTGGCAGACTGCGCCCGCTGTGGCAGGAGTCGGGCCTGTGGCTGTTTGGTCACGCCTTGATGGAGAAGTTGGTTGCCCCAAGAAAATCGGTTACAGCCCACGTATATCGTGTGTGCTCTGCTATGGATGCAATAGCGGATCTGGACGCCTGGCTGGCCGCCGACCTGAGCGCACACAAGCTGGCTGGCAAACCGTTTGCCCACCTGCCGGTGCTGGGTGTGCCCGGCTGGTGGCCGGGCAATGCGGTGCCTGGTTTTTATGACGATGCCGCGGTGTTCCGGGCGCCCCGCATCGCAGCGGGCACGGCAAACAAATAGCCAAACCGCATGTGGATTTGGCCGCGGATTGGCTTGAATTTGTCGACTTCACCCTTACCATTCGCGCCAACACAGCGGCGTTTCTGCCGCTTACCGAGCTGTTTTTTTAAGAGGAAACCATGAAACGCATTCTTTTGTTTGTTCTCACCAACGTCCTTGTGGTCGTGGTGCTGGGCATTGTGGCCAGCCTGCTGGGGGTCAACCGTTTCCTGACCAGCAACGGCCTGAACCTGGGCGCTTTGCTGGGTTTCGCGCTGGTGATGGGTTTTGGTGGCGCGATCATCTCGTTGCTGATCAGCAAACCCATGGCCAAGTGGACCTCGGGCGTGCGCGTCATCAACCAGCCCACCAATGCCGATGAGGCCTGGATTGTCGAGACGGTGCGCAAGCTGTCTGAGAAAGCCGGTATCGGCATGCCCGAAGTCGGCATTTTTGAAGGTGAGCCCAATGCCTTTGCCACCGGTGCGTTCAAAAATTCGGCGCTGGTGGCGGTCAGTACCGGCTTGTTGCAAGGCATGACCCACGAGGAAATCGAGGCCGTGATTGGCCATGAAATTGCCCATGTGGCCAATGGCGACATGGTCACCATGACCCTGATCCAGGGCGTGATGAACACCTTTGTGGTGTTCCTGAGCCGGGTGATTGGTTACGCGGTGGACAGCTTCCTGCGCAAGGGTGACGACCGCGACAGCGGCCCGGGCATTGGGTATTACGTCAGCACCATCGTGCTCGACATCGTGCTGGGGTTTGCCGCAGCCATCGTGGTGGCCTGGTTCAGCCGCCACCGCGAATACCGTGCCGACGCGGGTTCTGCCCGGTTGCTGGGGCGCAAACAACCCATGATCAACGCGCTGGCGCGTCTGGGTGGCTTGCCTGCCGGTGAGCTGCCCAAGAGTGTGGCCGCGTTTGGTATCACCGGCGGCATAGGGCAATTGTTCTCCAGCCACCCGCCGCTGGAAGAACGCATTGCCGCGCTGCAAAACGCGCAAGGCTGAACCCCAAACGCCAGACATCACCAGGTTTTCCCGGGTATTGCAACCCCAGCAGTGGTTTGACCACGCTGGGGTTCTTTTTTGCCTGGGCTAGACTCATCGCATGGAACTCTCTACCTGGCTCACCTTTTTTGCGGCCTCCTGGGCCATCAGCATTTCACCCGGGCCGGGGGCGATTGCTTCGATGAGTGCGGGCCTCAACCACGGCTTCAAATACGGGTATGTCACCATCTTTGGCCTGATTCTGGGCATCTGGACCCAGCTGCTGGTGGTGGGAGCGGGTTTGGGCGCACTGATGGCCACCTCGCACACCGCGTTTGTGGTGGTCAAGTGGCTGGGCGTGGCTTACCTGGTGTGGCTGGGTATCCAGCAGTGGCGGGCACCGGCGCGGCCGATGGTGGCAGCGTCTGACAGCGCGGAGCTGGTGAGCCAGCGCACGCTGATTCTCAAAGCCTGGATGATCAATGTGGTCAACCCCAAGGGCACGGTGTTTTTGTTGGCGGTGGTGCCGCAGTTCATCAGCACAGGTGCGCCGCTGGCGCCGCAGTACCTGATCATCGGCGCCACGCTGGCCTTCACCGACATGGTGGTGATGGCGGGTTACACCGCGCTGGCTTCGCGGGTGCTCGGCGCACTCAAGAAGCCGTCACACATCCGCGCCATGAACCGCACTTTTGGCAGCCTGTTTGTGCTGGCCGGGTCGTTGCTGGCGCTGTTCAAACGCTCGGCTTGATTGCTATTTTTGGTGTAGCTGTAGGCCTTTGTTTTGTAAGGGCTAGCGGCTTATTTGGCATATTTCCAAGGCGGCTGGTGGGGGGTGACCCGCGCCAAGCCGGGGCCACCTACATGGCCCCAGCTGCATCCACCGTGCGCTCGCGCACCATCACGATGTAGGCGGGCATCAAGCAGCCTTTGCCGCGCGGCGGATGTCTGCCACCAAGCGTTCAGCGGTTTCGGCGGACGATGCGGGGTTTTGCCCGGTGATCAGCAGTCCGTCGGCGACGACATAGGAGCCCCAGTCCGGGCCTTTGGTGTAGATGCCGCCCTTGGCTTTGAGCATGTCTTCGACCAGGAACGGCACCACGTTTGTCAGGCCGACGCCTTCTTCTTCGGTGTTGGTGAAGCCGGTGACCTTCTTGCCGTCAACCAGTGCACGACCAGTCGTGTCCTTGACGTCGCGCAGCACGCCTGGCGCGTGGCACACCAGGCCCACATGTTTGCCTGCTGCAATGAAGGATTCAATCAAAGCGATCGAGTGCTTGTCTTCGGCCAAGTCCCACAGCGGGCCGTGACCACCTGGGTAGAACACGGTGTCAAAGTCGGCTTGAGACACGCTGTCCAGCCGCACGGTATGGGCCAGTTGGGCTGTTGCCTGGGCATCCGCTTCAAAGCGGCGGGTCAGGTCGGTCTGGAACATGGGCTCGTTGCTTTTGGGGTCCAGCGGCGGTTGTCCGCCTTTGGGTGAGGCCAGGACGATTTCGGCGCCCGCAGCCTTGAAGGCGTAGTAGGGCGCAGCCAACTCTTCGAGCCAGAAGCCGGTCTTGAGACCTGTGTTGCCCAAGGTGTCATGCGAGGTGAGGACCATCAGAACTTTCATGTTGTTTCTCCTAAAAAAATCACTGTATAAAATAGACCGGTCGACTATTGACGCGGGGCAAAAAAACACCTCGACGGAGGTGTATCCGGGGCTGCGCCGTTTACCGGGGCAGATGAAGGATTTGGTGGGTCGCCTCCATGGCGACTTCAAAGGGTTGGTCACTGCGGGCGATCTTGGCCATCAAACTGGCCCCCATCCAAAGCTGGTAGAGGTTTTGTGCAACCCGCGCCGCATCACCGTCGATCACCAGCGACCCATCGGCCACGCCGGTTTCTATCGCCCCGGCCAAGCGGCTGACAATGGCCGCCGTTCCTCTGTGGAGCGCCAGGCGCATGGCTTCGGACAGGTCAGCCACTTCGGCCCCCAATTTCACAGCCAAGCATTTGCCTTGGCAGTCCAAAAATGACTGGTTTTGGTGCCAAGCATTCAAATAACTCAGCAGCTTTTGTGCCGCTGGCACATCTGCTTGGTCAAATGTTTCGTCCATCTCCGCCAAATAGCTGCTGAAGTAGTTCTCCAGCATGGCCTCGCCAAAGGCCTCTTTTGACGCGAAGTAATGGTAGAAAGATCCCTTGGGGACGCCGGAAGAGGTCAGGATCTCGTTGAGCCCGACGGCAGAAAACCCCTTGCCTGCCATGATTTTTTGGCCAATAGACAAGATGCTGTCGCGGGTTGCTGAGGATTCGGTGACGGTAGACATGGGGCGATCATAGTTCAGATTAGACCAGTCGTCTACTTGTGGGGTTAATTATTTTCCTCCATCCAACTGGCGGCACAAACGCGTTCTTTACCTCGCCCATCCGAGGGCCTGTGGTAATCTGATGGGCTATGCAAAACGCAGCGCGAGTGGATCCTTTCCTCCCGCCGCAGACAACGATCTGTTGGACCACAGTGCAACCCCGGTTCGGGCTGAGCGCGGTGTCACTCCTGGATTTTTCGGTGTTGTCTGGGTTAACCCAAAATCCGATTTTTGATGCCTATAGGAGTGCCTGGCTTTGAAATCACCATGGATACGATGCCGTACCGCCCTTTGGTTGGTGGGTGTTGTGAGCTTGTCGAGCTTGCTGACGGCTTGCGGAACAACCGCCAAGAAGTTCCCCTTACAGGAAAAATTTGGTTCGACCGAAACCTTTACGCGGTTGTTTGACACCACCCCCGCGCAAACCTGCGACGCCGCCAAAAGGGCCTTGCTGAGCCAGGGCTACATCATCAGCACCGCTCGCGATGATCTGGTGACCGGGCTCAAAAACTTTCAGCCCGATGGTGAATCACACCTGCAGTTAGAGATTCGTGTGGTGTGTGTGCCCGACAGCAAAGACGGGAAAGTGACGCTCGGTTTTGCCACCGCGTTGCAAGACCGCTACGAGCTCAAGAAGAGCAACAATTCGGCCAGTTTGGGCGTGGGCGCGATTGGTTCTGTGTCGCTGCCCTTCACATCCAGCAGCGACTCGATGGTCAAGGTCGCCAGCGAAACCATCGTCTCAGACGCGTTTTATGACGCCTTTTTTGACCTGGTCAAACAGTATTTGGCGACCGATGCCGGACTGGGCGCCACCCCGTAAAACCGGTCAACCCAGTCGCCCCCCGGCACCACGCCGATGTTTGACTGGGTGCTTTGAAAATAATAGCAACTAGCCATTGATTCATAAGGGCTATCGGCCAATTTGGCTCGCGGATTCAACGACAAAGTGCATCAGTAGGTAGTTTAATGGGCTGCATTTTGAGCCCATAAAAGACCTCATGGGGCGTGCGATAGCCCAGGCACTTGCGGGGACGGTGATTGAGGCTGTACAGCGC
>Ga0302321_100000067_pt1 | contig 92617 bp, 71 predicted proteins | sample Fen_T0_1_FD_202505 | JGI IMG/M metagenome (GOLD analysis project Ga0302321, IMG submission 202505) | Peat permafrost microbial communities from Stordalen Mire near Abisko, Sweden - Fen_T0_1 | ecosystem: Environmental > Terrestrial > Soil > Wetlands > Permafrost | place: Sweden: Abisko...
CCAGACGCGAGGCCCTCCACAACAAACGAACTTGAGTACTTCACGATTGGCGACTTGAAATTTGAGCTTTCAGAGTGAGCGGTGATGCATCAGTTCGCGCGGTGTCCCGCTAGGTTGAGCCGCCGTCAGCGCGCAGGGCTGTCCAACTCACTCGGCGACCATCCTTGCTGAAAGAGTGTGTCTGTCGCCATCCGTGGCTCGCCTTCGGCTCGCTTCAATTGTAAGGCCGGCGACTGTCTTCCTTGCTGGTGGCCATCGGTGGTACTGTTGCGGCCGCGAGTGATGCAAAACCCGCGCGCCCGGTCGGCAGCGGCGTTGATCGCGGTTCAGGGAAATCCTGCGCCGTTGCTTCTCCGAGAACCCCCGACCGAAGGGCCACACGGAGTCCAGAGAGTATTTGACTGGCGATTTCAAACAATTGGCAACGGCACCCATACTGCCTAGTATCGTCTTCACCGATAGCGATCGAGAAGTTATGCAATCAGATTCGACCATTAGACTCGGAATCGTTGGATGCGGAGAACACTCACACGTTCATGCAGCCGCGGCCAGTTCGCTGAGCGACGTCAAGATTGTCTGCGCATGTGATGTCGACGCCGACAAGGCCAGCGCGTGGGCGGCGCAGCATGGTGCCGAATCTGGCCATGGCTCAATTGAAGCCATGCTGAGGCAGCAAGACTTGGATGGCGTCATTCTCTGTACCTGGCCCAATCAACATGCCGAACAGATTCGCGTCTGCTTATCAAATGGCATCAGGAACATCCTCTGCGAGAAGGCATTGGTCACGTCAGCCGCGGATGCCAGACTGGTGTGGGGACTTGCCCAACAGCACGGTGCCAGTCTCGTCGAGGCCAGTATGCATCGGCATCACCCGGCAATTCGCAAGCTCGAGCGCATTCTGGCCTCTGGAGACATCGGCCCCGTCGACTGCGTTCGTGCGGCGTTTCACAACTACGAACCTCAAGCAGTGGTGGGATCCGCAGCAACGCTCTGCTGGCGCCACCGAGCAGATTGCGGTGGCGGGGTCCCTTATGACTGGATGCACTACTTGGTTGACGCCTGTAATCACTTCAACGCCAGCGCACCAAGGCGCGTGTTTGCTTCGGGTAGCAGGGATAGTCAGAGTGATGTGATCTATAGAATATATGGGATGATTGAATACGAGAGCGGGCGCGTCGGTATCATCGAGAACAGTAAGCTCGCCAACTTCAGTAATGCATTGCAGATCACCTGTGCTCACGGAATTCTCCACTTACCTATCGCTTGGGCGATTCAAGGTGAGGTGACCATCACTCAGACACACCGAAAACCTGACTGGGACTTCATCCTCGAGGATACTTACAAGATCGCCAAAACTAATGCGTACACCTTGCAGCTCGAGGACTTCTGCCGGGTAGTACGCGGAACCGCCTCGCCACTCGTTCCACTCCACGACTCCGTGGTGAACGCAATGACTACCGAGGCTTTGGTCGCGAGCTTGACGCAAGGACGAGCCGTCGAAGTCGAACCCATTGACCTTTGACGGTTTCCCATCGCGAACGCACGAGCCTAGCGATGCTCTGCCAGGCAAATGAAAGAACCGGCGCCTAACCGGCTTGGATTGTCGAGGGCAAGAGATTGGTCGTCGACGAATTCGTGGAGACCACCGAGCCTAGCTCGCGTCTCGCCCATGTGCGCCATCGAGATGGCACAGGATCAAAGAAGATTGAAGCTGCTCCTGTCGTGGAGACCGAACTCCGCGCCCGCGAGGTCAGATTCTGTAAACGGCTTTCGTCATTGTTCGTCATAAACTTGGGAACACTACATGTGGCTGAGCGCGCAAGCCTTAGGTAGGAGAGTGCCAGACTATTCCAGCAAAGCGTTGATCGGCGGGCGCCGCGTTGCCTGGGTCGCTTGGTCCCCTCAGGTCGTTGCGGCCGGCCACTTTGCAAAAACTCTATCGGTTTCTCCAGTTGACCGGTGGATTTGCCGTGGGCGCATTACCGTGGTAATGTGGCCGTCATGTCTCTTGCATCCTCTAAGCTTACGGCTCAAGGCCAGGTGTCAGTTCCCGCCGAAGTGCGGCGCAGGCTCGGAATTGGGCCCGGCTCTGTTCTCGAGTGGGTACAAGAGGGGGACCACTTCGTCGTGCGTCGTGTTGGCACCTACACGTCAGAGCAAGTTCATTCCGCTCTGTTCCAGAAGAAGCCGTCTGCGCCTCGAACCCTCGCTGAGCTCAAAGAAGGGATTCGGACCGCTACCAGGAAACGCCATGCACGCGGTTGACACCAATGTACTCGTTCGGCTAATTGCCCGAGACGACGTTCGGCAAGTTGCCTCGGCGGAGAAGTTTGTCTGCGGTGGCGCTTGGGTCTCTCACCTCGTCCTAGTAGAAGCCATGTGGGTCCTTGACTCGGTCTTCGAGTTGGGACAAGCGCAGATCGCGATGGCAGTTGAGATGCTCTTAAGTCACCACGACTTGGTGCTTCAGGAGCCGGAGGTCGTAGCAGCTGCATTGATCCATTTTCGTAGGCATTCCAAGCTCGGTTTCTCCGACTGCATGGTCCTCGAAATCGCCAGAAAGGCGGGCCATCTTCCTTTGGGAACGTTTGACCGAGCTCTCAGCAAATCGGACGGAGCGGCACTGCTATAGAACCGTCCAACTCATGAACCCGCCCGGCCTTGTTTTCTGCTGACTCCGTGCCTGCGGGTCTGTTGTTGCTGCGGGCTATGCAATTCCCGGCAGCCCGACTGAGGGGAGGCCCGCGCCTTGTATGAAGCCTGCCACCTGACGACCTCGGCAACGGGTCCAATCGGCACTTCGCCCAAGCGCAGTCATGACTTGCTTAGCGGAGGAACTCATTGGTCTCTGATTCGGGCCGCTTCTGCCTGGCTTGCTGAACCACTGGACGTACGCTTCGGTTCTCAACCTAATTCTGCTATAGTCGTCCCGTGCCGCTAGACACGCTGCCTGAAGCACTTCGAGTGCAGATTGACGCCCAGCGCCAATTGGGTGGGGAACGGCGATTCCTCACCGCTTGTGTGATGAGCCAGTCGTTGCGCAAGTTGGCTGTCGCCAGAATTTGTGCCACGCATCCCGACCTTGACGATCAAGGAGTTCTTGACCAGCTCATTGCTGAACTCTATGGCGTCCGTAGAATCGCCTGAAGGCGTTATTCACCGGTTCGCGGCACTGCTTGAGGTTGCGGGCATGCCGTATATGTTGACGGGTTCCTTTGCCAGCGGCTATCACGGCGCTCCCAGAGCGACTCAGGACATTGACCTCGTTATCTCGCCCGTTTAGCGTTACTGAGTTTGAACGACGTTCGCAGAAGGAATTTGCTGGCGTTAACATCTTCGTTGCCAAGCGAAACGCCAGGGTCACCCGCTTCCATTTTTGCTACCCGTGACCGGCTCGAGCCCATTCGCTTTGCTAAGTCGGTCTGGGTGAACCGACTTCGCTCGCGGGCCATTTTCAACCTGGTGCTCAGCGCCAGGTTCATTGCAACGAGCTCTTCCTCTGCCGCCGACAATCCAAGAAAGTCCGCGGCAGATCCAATGCGCCAGCCGGCGATCTCAAGTCACTTTTGTTTGGAGCAAAGCTCCCCATGGAGTTCTCAGGGGGGCAGGGCAAGCCGTCCGCCTTGTCCTCCCCAGCGCGGACACTTGTCCGAGATCCCAGTCGAGCAACTGTCCGAATTTCCAGATCCGTGCCTGGAGGTGAACCCGGACCTGGAGGTAATCGCGCGAAATCGACCCAAAAACCGTTTCCTTTGGGGTAGCGGGCGGTGACGCATCCAGTGGCACAAGCCCTGCAGAGGCGGCGGGTCAGACAGTACACTGCCGGCGGGTGCTGTCTCGAGGAACGGACAATGAACGCGCCCACCTATAACCTTCGACCTGCCGGGGCCGGCACACGGCCATACCTCACTTGCGTCGGGCAACTGGCGGATTGGGTGATTGCGTCGGGCGCGTCGCTGAGCGCGGTTGTCAATGCTTATGCTGAATTCGTCGAGCTCAACGGTCGAGAGGTGCGGCGGACCTATCCGGAATATTTGCTCGAGGCCTTGATGCTCGGTGTGTTGTGGCGCGCGCGTGGACGCGAAGCGACTGAGCCCGAGGTGCGCGTGCGTGGACTCGTCACCGACATCGTACGTGAACGCCGCGCCGGTGCACCAAAGCGTCGCGATGGTTCGAACGCCGAGCTTACTAGTTTTGAGTCTTCTGCCAAACGTGCTCGCATCGATCCAACGCTGAGCGAAGTCGGGCAATTGCTCGACTGGATGCTGGCCACGGGGGAGTATGACGACGAACTCGCGCGGCTCGAAGGATGGCAGGCGTTTCTGTCGACGACCCAGCCCGCGACGAACCGCGAAATCCTCAGGCTCATCGTGGCATTTGCGGTGCGTTTCGACGCGACTGCCGAGCGCCAGTTGGGTGCATTTACTCAAGGCGTAGACGTATTCCTGCGGCACGAGCTAGCGGCGCGCCCGAAGGCTGAGGACACGCTTCAATGTTCACGACGTCGCGTGGAGTATCATCTCAATCTGGTCGGCGCAGAAGTGCTTAATCGTGCGTGGCGCCAAAGCTTTCTCGGGCGCCGGCGACACGTCGTCGTGATGCCGGGTTGCATGCGTCACAGAAGCGATGCTGAATGCCGAGCAGTTCGGGGCAATACTGAATTGAAGTGCACGCATTGCAATCTCGGGTGTGCCATGTCGGCGGCAACTCGGTACGTCGAGCGAGCTCACGGCGAGGCGTTTGCGGTGGTTCATGGTTCGGCCTTCGCACAGTTCCTGGCCACGGAGGTCTTGACAGGCGGCGACGTCGGGATCGTGGGCGTAGCCTGTGCGGCTGGTTTGCTTGGGGCCGGTTGGCGCGCGCGCGCTCAAGGGCTTGCTGCCCAATGTGTCTTGCTCGATGCCTCGGGCTGCAGCCACTGGCAACGCTCTTGCGTACCCACGTCCTTTGACGTGGCAGAACTCGGTCGCATATTGGACCGCGGAGACGCGGACGAATGCGCCCGGATCGCCCCGCGCGTCGCCTAGCGTTCCTCGGAGATTGACCTGGGTGCCGGTTGCCAGTGACGCCGCAGGATTCTGGTCTCACTCATTTCGTGGCCCTATTGCCCGCGGTTATCGCGACAAGTACGAGTCGTTTGCCGAGGATGGGTCGTGCTATGAGACGACTGAATGCCGTTACGAGCGATTGCCCTGCTGGGTTGGATCGGGACGCAGGCAATTGCCGCGGGGGCTTGGGCAGCGACGTCCGATATCGCAACAGAAGGTACGCAGCCGGCGCCTTTCGTTGTCTTAGCGTCTGGGCACCGCGCGCGACGCGGGCGTGGATACTCCGCGCGTCATGGCTGGCTCTTGCGGTCTAACTCAGCCCTCGGATTGGGTAGGATCGACGGAGTCCCCGTGGGCAACAGTGAATACCACGAGCTTCATCCGTTGCGATTTGCAACGACCAATCACCTGTCGATTGGCTACGGCTGGCGACCGAACTGGGCGCTGACGTTGGACGGCTTTCGCGCGGTTGTTCCGCACTACCCCCATCCAGGGAACAAGCCGGAATTCGCAATGCGGGTCGACACCGAAACCCTAGGGCTTGGCTTCGGTTCGACGGTGTTCATCGCTCCTTGGTCGATGCATGTCGGTTCGTCGATTGGAATAGCGATGTCTCGAATTGGCGGAGATTTGTTTACCGCGCCCACCCACAGAGGGATCGGCAGTTTGTCGTTTGCTGGCTTCGAACTGATGCGCAGTCAAGGTATTGGCGTCGTGTTGGGAGCGCAGATTTTTGGTATCATCGCGCGTCGCAGTGACGATTTGCTCACAACGCGCACTTATGCCGTATCGCTGGGCGTGACCTACTGGTAATTCGCTGCATGCGGCCTGCTATCGGACCAATGCTCGAGGCGCGACAGCAGTTGCTCACAATCGCTGTCGACCGTGAGAAGCTCAGCGTGGGCTGCTGAAATGAACCCAGCCTTAGCCGCGTGTTTCACGAAGGCGACAAGGCCGTCGTAGTACCCCAAACAGTTCAAGAGGCCCACAGGCTTGTGCTGATATCCGAGTTGAGTCAAAGTCGCGACTTCGAATAGTTCCTCGAGCGTTCCAAGACCGCCGGGTAACGCAATGAACCCTTGCGACAGTTCTGCCATTCGCCGCTTGCGTTCATGCATGGTAGCGACGACCTCTAGCTCGGTGAGGCCTTGATGCGCCAACTCGCGGCGCACTAACGCTTCTGGAATGACGCCGGTCACTCGCCCTCCCGCTGCAAGCACGGTATCGGCAATGACACCCATCAGGCCAATGCTGCCTCCGCCATAGACGAGCTCGTATCCGCGGCGCACTAACGCCCGACCAAGGCTCATCGCTGATTGCGCGTAAGACTCCGCGTGCCCCGAGTGGGCGCCTGCATACACGCAGATTCGCTTGATTGAAGTTTGCATTTTTGCGGGTTTGAGTCGCTCTAGCTAGCACCTGTGGGCTAAGTTGCGCCACGATGCGTCACCCAGATCTGAAGGATCAGCGGCAAACATGAGCGGAATACACCGAGCTGGCTGGTCATGAGACCTGCGGCCTACGCCCACATTGGGCTACGCGTGCGGTATGCGTTGGGGAGCCCGCTGCAGATCGACTTCGATGATACGGGGGATTGCGGCTATCCTAACTCGTTGATGATGCTTCATCTCGGATCACGAGCGACCGTATTGTCCTCATACCACGCAACGTCCGCTAGCGTGCCCCTCCTATCATGAGCATTAGTTGGTCCCGCAAATACCCGCGACTCGCTCCAGAAACGGCTCAAGCCCAGTCTGACAGTGACGGGCGTTCCGACCGAGCCAACAGTGCGGCGGCTGAGCCCAGTCCCTACTTGGCAGGTGAAGTGATTGGGGACCGCTATCGTTTGGTGCGCGAACTTGGGCGTGGCGGAATGGGTGTCGTTTGGGTTGGCTACGCACTGGCACTCGGCGTGGAGGTAGCTGTAAAACTCATTCGCGCCAGCCTAGCCGGTCCGGCCATTGCTTCGCGCATGGCGCGAGAGGCCCATGCTGCCGCTCGGTTGGGGCACCCTGCTCTCGTGCGGGTCTTCGACTTCGGCTGGACCAGTCGCGGTGATCCGTACCTGGTCATGGAGTTGGTCCAGGGCGAGACGTTGAGCGTCGCCATCGCGCGCGAGGGGCGGATTTCGGCGATACGCGCGGTGCAGATGCTCATGCCCGTTGCCGATGGGCTTAGGCTGGCGCATGACCGCACCATCGTTCACCGTGACATCAAGCCGGACAATATCTTCTTGGCAACGGATCCGCTTGGCCGGCTCCAGCCTAAACTGCTCGACTTCGGGATTGCCAAGGTTGGGCCAGCCAACCACGACGGCCGCCTGACGCAGATTGGCGTGGTGCTCGGCAGCCCCGAATACATGTCTCCGGAGCAGGCTCTTGGCGTAGAGGATGTCGACGAGCGAACCGATGTTTGGTCACTGGCAGTAGTCTTGTACGAGATGGTCACCGGCACCGTGCCGCATCGGAAAGCCAACTACAATGCATTGATGCATGCGATCATTCATGAAGACCCACTACCCATCACCGAACATGCAGAGGGGGACGCGTCGCTCTGGCAGGTAGTGTCTCGCGGCCTAGCGAAGGATCGGGACCACCGTTGGAGCTCGATGGCGGAATTCGGGGAGGCGTTGGCGCTGTGGCTCTACGAGCACGGAATCAAGGAAGACATCTGCGGTAACTCGATTCGCGCCGTCTGGCTTGATGGTGTGACTTCGACCGTCAAGCTTGAGACAATCCCGACCAATCCACCGGCGAGCGCAGTGGCTTTGGCGACCAAGCCTCGCTATTCGCGCAATGCAGCCACTGAAGAGCGTCCGGCCGTTGGGCGACCCAGCATGCGCAGTTACCTCGGACCTGGTCGACGGCGTCTTGTTGTCGGGGCCGCCGCCGGCCTAGGGGCATTGTTTGGTGGCGTTATCGTGGCGTCGATGTTGAATCGAGCCAAAGTGAACGTGAGTGCGTCCGTTGCAGACCTGCCTCAAGTCTCGGCAAGCGCCAAGACAATCCCACTGCCTACTGGTGCGAGTGCGGCTCCTAGTGGTGTCTCTGCTGACGTACTGCCCCGGGCAAGCGAGCCAAATGACGGCGTTTCGGTTAGCGCCGGCACACGCCCAGCGAACGGACGTGGCTTGAACGCCAAGTCAAAGCCCCCGCTGGTGTCGAACGCACCGGCTAAATCGAGCCAAAAATCGACGAAGAAACGCCATGACTTTGGATTCTAGACGGTTGCCGACCTTGAGTCGTTGCGGCGTTCGACACATGCTGTCAGTGCTTGCATTCGGTCTGGCGGACTTGCTGGCCAGTGCGGCAATTGCGCAGCCACTTGACGTGACGACACGTGCCACGGCTCGTGAACTTGCAACGCAAGGGGCAGAGGCTTTTGAGCGTGGAGACTATCAGAGTGCACTCGACTACCTCTCGCGGGCCAACACGCTTCATCCGGCGCCGAGCATCTCCGTGCTTGAAGCCCGTGCCCTGGTCCACTTGGGGCGCTTCATCGAGGCGCTGGATCGCTACGAAGATACTCAGCGCCTGCAACTTCCCGAAGACGCACCAGAGGCCTTCCGTGTAGCGGTACGCGATGCTACATCCGAGAGCGAACAGCTGCGCCAACGGATCCCGCACCTATCGGTGCAGGTGCGCAAGGGCGGGGCAACGCCGAAAGACATAGTGGTTTCGATCGACGGCAAGGCCCTGCCATCCGTCTTGCTCGACGTGGACTTTCCTACTGACCCGGGCGACCACGCGGTTGTTGTCCGAGCGCCCAATCACGATCCTGTTAAGCGGAGCGTGCACTTAGCCGAGAAGGAACGCGTGGTGTTGGAGATGACGTTGGACGAACCAGTCGCACCCGCGCACGTCGCGCCAGTTGAAGCTAGCGCACTGGAAGCTGCACCGCCGACGTTGTCACGACCGATCTGGCCGTGGTCGGTCGTGGGTGGCGGTGCGGCGGCGCTGTTGGTGTCTGCCATCACGGGGAAAGTCGCTCTCGACAAGAAGTCCCATTTGGATTCGGTTTGTCATCCGGGCTGTCCCGCAGAAAGCGACCACGAAATTGCCGCATTTCGCACCTACCGAACGGTTTCATACCTGGCCGGTGGTGCCGGTCTGGCGCTGGTTGGTGCCGGTGGCTATCTCCTGCTGAGCGGGTCGAGGCACGAACCAACCGTCGCGATCGGTGTACTAGGTACGCACGCAGCAGTTTGGGGCGCTTTCTAGTCGAAGTCGTCACTAGATGATGGCCGCGAAGCGCCTATAGCGGGCGGGTGAGGGACTCAAAATCTTCCTCGTTCGGAGCGCCCGGGTCCGTAGTCGCCCGCTGAATGAGTGTCAGGATATCGTCGAGGCTGCAGGGCTTGTCCAACATTGCCATGGCGCCTTGCGCCTTGAGTCGCACGGCGCGGGTCGGATCCGTGTAGCCTGACATGAACGCAACCCGCACACCTGGCTTGAGTTTGCGCAGCCGCCCGAATGTCTGTTCGCCGTCGAGTTCTGGCATGTCAATGTCGAGCAGGATGAGATCTACATCGTGCAATTGCAGGAGGCGAAGTGCTGCTTGGCCACCGTTGGCTTCAATCACGTCGAGACCCACTTGACGCAAGCGACGGGCCACGCTGCGCCGAACGATCTCTTCGTCATCAACGAGCATTACAGTATATGTCGCTGGTGGTCGCAGCGTGACGTTGGGTTCGCCCGGTTCAGCATCGACCAAGGCTGAAGCGGGGCGTGACGCGGACGGTAAGAGTAAGGCAAACTCAGTTCCCGCACCGATACCACTCTCGACGTGGATCTCGCCGCCGTGCACCGTTGCAATTTCTCGCACGGTCGCGAGCCCAAGGCCGTAACCGCGCCCCTCGCGCTTGGTCGTGAAGAACGGCTCAAAGATTCGAGCTTGTGTGGCGGCGTCCATCCCGACCCCGGTGTCGCGGACAGACACGACGACCATCGCGGGGGCGTTGGGAGACGAACTGCCGGCTCGGGCCTGCGCAAGCGGCTCTGCTCGCAACGTCAACGTGCCGCCAGTGGGCATCGCATCTCGAGCATTTAGGCATAGGTTGAGCAGCGCTTGATGCAGCTCGCTGCGGTTACCCTGGACGTACAACCCAGGCAGCACCACTGGCACCAGAACGATGTTCCGGTCGAGAGTGTGGCGCAGCATACGGCTGACCTCGAGTGTCAGGCTGGAGACGTCAACTGTTTGATGATCTTGGCTGGTGCCGCGCACGAAAGAGAGGATGGCCCGAGTCAACTCAGCCGCACGGACCGAGGCCAGACTCATATCCGCCAGGCACTCGCGGATCTCGACTTGGTCCATGACGGTATTTGGGGGCAGCTCGCGTAAGAATGACGTTCCTGCATCCAGTGCGGCCAATACATTGTTCAAGTCGTGGGCAATGCCGATGCTAAGCCGTCCGATGGCTTCGATTCGCTCACGTTGGATTAGATGCTCTTCGCTGGCATCGAAGCCGTAATACTCGAGAAGCGTATTGGGGCCGACGCGAACCTTATCGCCGTAGGCAAGTGTTCGCGCTGATGCGATGCGCTGACCATTGACGAAGGTTCCATTGCGACTTTTGAGATCGGTGATCTCGAATGCCCCGGCCGTGTTGCGAGCCACCTTGGCGTGCAACCGCGAGATTTCGGGATCCTCCAACACGATAGTGGCGTCCGCAGATCGACCGATGGTAGCCGATTGGGCGACCTTGTACCGGCGTCCCTTGGCACGGCCTTCGACCACAGTGAACTTGGCCGAGGCGCCTGCGGCGCCGCCCTGGTCGAGGGTGGGGATCACTTCACTTGACACAAAACCAACGCTATCACCCCAGCACAACCAACGTCGACTACTTGCGCGGGCCCGGCGGCCAATGCGCTGGAGCCAGGTACGAACGGCGCGATCGCGTGTCGCTCTGGCGCGTTGGCGATCAGAAAACATGCAGCGGACTGGCCTCGACCGCCATACGGCGGTTTGCTGGCCCGCATCGCCGGAATTGCTACGTGTTCGGGCGGCCTTTCTAACCCATGACGCTTAATTGCTTGACGCGTTGGCGGGCATTTCGCATGGTCCCGCGCGGCTGGCGAGGGGCCTCACCTCGCATTCAGGCAAACGACGCTGCGAAGTTTGGCGCAGCGGTAGTCGTCGAGGGAAGGGAGTTTGGCATGCAACGAACAATCGGGTTCAGTGCGCTTACGCTGTTGGGTCTGGTGGGTTGCAGCGCAACGCAGCTGGACGTCGGCGATGACGTGTCGACGGCCGAGTCAGCGATCGTCGGCGGCAGCGTCGAGACTGGGCGGTCATACGTCGTCATGATTGAAGGCTGGCGATACGACGGGCGTGTAACTCGCTGCTCGGGCACATATTACGCTCCGCGTGTCGTGCTAACGGCTGCCAGTTGTCTCAGCGACATGATCGTTCCGAATAACCTATTCGTCTACTACGGCAGCAATTATGCGGGCGACTTGGCCCAGCTGCCGAATATTCCAGCCCCCGGGCAAACCTCAGTGTGGGCTCGGGCGGATTCTTGGGAGCGTCACAGCACGTTCAATGCGACGAACAATGACGGTAACATTGGCGTAATCTATCTCGACCGGAAGCTGCCATTTGATCCGCTCCCACTGTTCCGCAACAATATCGACTCAACGTACGTTGGGTCTTTCGCCAAGGTGGTTGGCTGGGGTGCGGACGTAGCACTGAGTGCAGATATCTCTCAGTATTCGGGTTTGGGAGTGAAGCGTTCCGCGACGATGAAAATCCTCGGAAGCCCAACCCAAGCACTCTACAACGCCAACGATCCAAATCCCGGGTTGCTGGATAGCGCGGTGCGGTCGCACTGGATCCACCTTGACGGTTCAGCACCGAATGGCAACCGCTGTACTGGCGATGGTGGCGGCCCAATGATTATCAACAAGTGGGGACAGGACTACGTTGCAGGCGTGGGCTTCTGGACTGGGCTCTGGTGTAAAGACTACAGCGTCATGACTCGAACGGACCCGTACTTGCCATTTCTCGATACGGCCTACATGAAGGGTGGACAGGCCACCGTCATTCCGCGGCTCGAGTGCGTCACGGCCAACAGCGATGGCTCGTTGCGTGCGCACTTCGGTTACACGAACAATAATGGGGTCAATGTGACGGTGCCTTTTGGTGCTGCCAACGTCTTGGCTCTGGATACGAAGGGGGTTCGGCCCTCGATGTTCTACAACGGCAATAGACCCTGGGCGTTCAGCGTCAACTTCTCGAAGACGCAGACAATAACGTACAAGCTTAGCCCCACCAACAGCCCGACGACCACCATCAGCGTGACGTCGAATTCGACACGCTGTGCATTGACCAGTCTTTACACACAGTGCGAGGCGTCGTGTCGGCCGCAGCTGGCGATGGCAACGTGCCCAAGCCTCAATCCGCGCACCAGGCAGGATGAATGCGTCGCCAATTGCGTCGACAATTTCGCCTTCGCCACGGATTGGGGCTGCGACGCCGAGTTTGCTGCCTACAACACCTGCCTCTCTGGGATTTCGACCAACCCAGCCAATTGGCAGTGCTCGATCTATAGCGCGGATCCCCAGCCGGCGGGTGGGTTGTGCACGACCCAATCTGACGCATTCGATACTTGCATGGGCTTTTAGCTGAAAGCATCGACCGGGTAACCCGCGAGAATATGAAGCTCGCGGGTGACTTGGGCTTAGGCACGGCTCCAGGTGAACGAGCAGCCGGGGTGCTGGTTTGCATTTGGGCTTGACCGAATGCCGCGAACAGGTACGCCCGACCCGGATCCTCCATGAAAAGGCTGCGACTTCCAGGGTTACCCGAATCGATAGGTCGAATTGGGCTAGGTTGCATGCGTCTCACACCAGAACTCGAAGCCGAGGCCGATGCCGTGCTCGACACCTACCTCGATGGTGGTGGAAATTTGCTCGACACGGCCGAAATCTACGGAGGTGGCAAATCGGAGAGCGCCATTGGTAACTATTTGCGTAAGAGCGGCAGGCGCAGTGATGCTTTCGTTTTGACCAAGGGCTGCGTCGAGCCCTATTTGGTTCGCCCAGAATACATTCGCTGCGCAATCCAGCGCAGTTTGGAACGTTTGCAAGTCGATAGTATCGACCTCTATTTGCTTCACCGAGATGATCCGTCCGTACCCGTGTCGGAACTGGTGGATGTGCTGAACGAGGCGATTCGGCGGGGCCACATCAGGTCGTTGGGTGGATCAAACTGGTCAACCTCTCGTTTGGATGAAGCCAATCAATACGCCGCGGCAAATGGGCTCTCGGGCTTCGCTGCATCAAGCCCGCATTTGGCACTTGCCGTACCGCGTGAACCCTGGCGGGGCGGGTGCACGCATGCCACACCCGAGGACTTGCTCTGGTATGCGGAACGAAAGATCCTCGTCATCGGTTGGTCGTCCCAGTGCCGGGGTTTTTTCGCCAAAGAACCGATTGCCGAGCCAGCGTACCTAGCTGAACTGATTCGCGTGTACTATGGCCGAAATAACCTTGAGCGGCGCCAACGCTTGTTGGCACTTGCGGACAAGCGTGGCGCAACCCCTGGGCAGCTCGCAGTCGCCTATGTCCTGTCGCTGGACGCACCTACGGCGGCGCTCGTCGGGCCGCTCTCAGTTGGCGAGCTGTCCTCGTTGATGCTTGCTGATCAAATCGCGCTATCTCGAGGCGAGCGCGCCTGGCTCAATCTAGAAACTGCCGAGCTGCCGCTCGACTAGGATTGTCGAACGCCTCGGTCGCGAGCGAGGCGTCAATTGACCTTTGCGCAGAAGTTGTTGACCTTCAACCCTTCGCCACCCGACCAGATTTCGAAGCCAGCGAATACGACGCTGAGGTACTGGGAGGAGGTGATGCCGTACTTGCTAGTCACTGCATCTTGAATGAAGGCATTTAGGTCGAAATCGAGCCCATTGATCGGGTTGGCCGCGACATAGGAGATGCAAGGCGGATTCGAGGCATCGACCCAGACGTTCCAGGTCCCCGCCAAGCCCGAGATCGTCTTGGTAGCTTGCCGGACGCTTCCGCGCGGCTGCCTCAAGGTTGGCTTGAACATCCACACCATCAGATAGGCGCCGCCCGCTGGCGGTGCGTAATCTGAAGCGCCCAACTTGGCTCCTGTCGGCGTGAACCAGACGTCGTAGGCGGCATTGTATTGATCGCGGGCGCCTTCAGCTGCGTTCGTCGAAAAGACGGTTGGCACCGACGCAATGGCAGAAACCTGCTTCGGCAGATTGCTGCCTGCATTATCGTGCCCCGAGTAACTCCCAATATACATCGTGGGGTAGCCGATCGGGTTATTGTCACTCGAAGCCACGCCGTTCGGATTGTGAATCGTGAACGAGAGGCCAGAATAGGCGACGGTCTGTCCGTTGTATTTGCCCCACCAATTCGAGGAGAGGTAGTATTGTTTGCCGCCATTCGCCCCCAGCGTTATGCCGCCGTATTGTTGAGCGATCGTTCCACTAGTCGATGCCGTGTCGGTACAGGCGGTGGAAGTAATGGGCGAGGTGTCTACTGTGGCTCCGCCGGAGCCGGTCGCCCCACCGCTATTGCCAATGCAAGTCCCCTGGGGGACGCAGTGTGTTCCACATGACTCTAGCCCGCTACCGCAACCGGACGCCTCCGTTATGGAACTTCCTGTGTCACAGGCAATGAAACCAAGAGTTGTACCGAGCCAAACAAGCAAAGGGGCGTAGCGCACAGAACCTCCGAAGCCAGAGGCGTCTACCTTAGATGACGGCGACAGAGCGCGCAAACCTGCCCGGGTGCTTTTGCGGTTGCTGTGGGGCGATGTCGCCGCGTAGCATCCGGAATTTGCGTGCAGTGCTACCGATATTGCTTTTGGTGGACCTGCAGACTTGACCAAACTGACTATAATCCGGTACTGCTTCAACAATTCCGCGCAGCGGTCAGCCGAGTTGGGCGTCGTTCAGTGCAAATGCCTTCACCCGCAAACCTGCATTGGCGAATTCGGCAATCTGCCGCCAGCGCGCAGAAAATCGGCCGGATGGGGCCAATGTGGTGAGGACCAGCGCTGGTCGCAAATCGGGGCGTCGCTGCAATACGCGATCCAATTCAGCGAACACTTGGGCCGCCGAGGCTCGATCCTGTAAGCGTACGCCGTAGGGCAAATTGGCGACGACCGCAGTATTCTGTGGAACGCGCTGCACACTTTGCCGAAAATCCTGTGCGAACAGAGCGCACTCTTGTCCGACGCGCGCAAGGTCCAGGTTGTGTCGCGCAGCCTCGATGACCTTGGCGTCAATGTCGCTTCCATAGGCGCTGCACGACGGAAGAGTGGCAATCAGCTTGGGTGCTTGTGCGAGCCATGCCGCGTACCCCTGTGCGTCGTGAATCGGCCAGTGCTCGAAGGCAAATGTGCGCGGCAGTTCAGGCGAAGTGCTGCTCTGCCGAAGCAGCCATTCGCCTAGCAGGGTTCCACTGCCGCAACAGGGGTCCCACAATCGAGTGACGCTTGCGTTTGGTGTCAGCGCCAAAAGGAGCTGAATTGCCGCTGCCGCTAGGGTTTCGCGCAAAGGAGCCTCACCGACGTGAGTGCGGTATCCGCGCCGGTGAAGGCGCACGCCTGAAGTATCGATGCTGACTTGTACCAAATTGCTGGTCACTCGGACGTACACCTTCTGGTTGTTGGCGTCGTGGGCCAAAGTGTCCAGGTGGGATGCGAGTGAGCGGCTTACGTTGGCCGACTCTTGCGTCGGGCGCAAGGCCAGGGGCGTGCGCATCGCGCGTGCACTCCACTTGGCGCTAACGACTCCGCGGAGTCGCTCGGCAATGGCGTCGGTGTGGTAGAGGCGTGAGCCTTGAGTCGTGACCGAGACATCGAACTCGCAGTGCTGCGTCAAGTAGGGGTGCCACGGTAATCGTTCGAAACCGCGCTCAAGTTCGGCGAAACTGCTTGCACGAAACGGTCGAAGTCTGAGCCGAACGGACTCCGCCAATCGGCTGCGGTGAACGAGGAGCCACAACGTTTCAAGGCCCCCAGCACACTCGACACCACCTGGCGTCACTGTTCCCTCGATTCCAAAAGCGCGTATTTCATCGCGCAAGAGTGACTCGAGGCCCGGGCTGACAGCGACGAAATATCGGAATCGAGAACTCATCGTGACGGCGGCGCCCAAACCAAAAACTGCTGCGCTTGCACGGCGATCCTAGCTTGCGGCAACCACGACTCGACTGGCAATGTACTTTTCGAGACGGCGTCGTAGTGGCGGAAATAGGTTCAATGTCAGCGCTTCTTCGGGTGCGTAAAATCCTGCGGCAATCACTTCGCGATGATCGACGTGCACATCGACTTGACCAACCACTTCCACGTCGAACATGGTCACATGGTCACGCTTGAACTCCCAGTTGTGCGTTTCTTCGTGACAAAGCTTCAGCTGGTCCGGGGCTACCTTGAGTCCGGTCTCTTCCTCAAGCTCGCGAAGTGCAGCGTGTTTGGCTGTCTCGCCGCCGCGCACGTAGCCTCCGGGCGGGCTGAAGTATGAAACGTACGAGTTTCGAACGAGCAGCAGCGAGCCCTCTTTCCAAACGACGACGAGGGCACCGTGCGTGGTCGGACGGAGCAGCAACCAGAGCAGGCGCACGAGTTGGTAGCCGAGGCGATATCCGACTTGGTACAAGCGATCGAGCAACGTCACCCGTCCAGCATAACGCATTGAGGCGTCAGCGCGCACCCGACCCAGTCGGATCTGAGCCGACGACGACGGGGCGCAGGTCTCGGTGGGTGAGAGTGGGATAGGCATGTCTATGGGTGTTTTCTCGGGCGCGGCGCGGTTCGCTGGGACCTCAAATGAGGCTCCGGCCATAGGCTTGAACGGATTTACTCCTAGCCGGTCGATTTGGGTCCTCCGACCCGAAGCAAAGTGCAGTTTTTTCGGACCTCTCAAGAGCGAGCGCACGGGGCGCTCCAGAGTCCAGCCACACTGAACAAGTGCTTGGAGACGTGACTTCCGAACTCGATGTGCTCGGGCGATTCGGCCAAATGCCCACGAACAGGCCGAGCGATGCACCAGTCAGTGGAATGTACGCGAATCATGCCTGTTGACGCCCATCTTGCCGCTGGTGGACGATACGCAAATCGGTCCCCTTGGACGGGGTGGAGTCCCACACGTGGACAGAAGGCCGATTAGAATTTCCTGGCGCGATCTCGATCGGCACACTAACTCGCGCGCCACTTCAACCGAGCCACGCTCTCAATCGTTTGGATCTCCGGACGACAGCGCGCGGCGAGCATGCATGGTGCAGTCGTGATCACCGAACTGGCGAAAACGCGAAATATTGGAATCAGCGCTCACATCGACTCAGGCAAGACCACCCTGACCGAGCGAATGTTGTTTTATACCAAGCGGATCCACGCGATCCACGACGTCAAGGGCAAAGACGGCGTCGGGGCAACGATGGATTCGATGGATCTCGAGCGCGAGCGCGGGATTACGATTCAAAGCGCTGCGACGCATTGCGTCTGGAAGGGTCACCACGTCAACATCATCGATACGCCGGGGCACGTCGATTTCACGATTGAGGTGGAACGCGCCCTTCGTGTGCTCGATGGCGCGGTGCTCGTGCTGTGCGCGGTTGCAGGCGTTCAGTCGCAGTCTTTGACTGTGGATCGTCAGATGCGGCGCTACGGCGTGCCGCGCATTGCGTTCGTCAACAAGTGCGACCGCGCTGGCGCCAATCCAGTGCGGGTCAAAGAGCAGCTTCGCGAGAAGCTCAAGCTCAACCCAGTCTTATTGCAGTTACCGATCGGTCTCGAAGACAAATTCGAGGGCGTGGTCGACCTCATCCGCCAGAAGGCGTACCGCCAGGAGGGTGCAAACGGCGAGACAATTGTCGAGGGGCCGATCCCTGAGGACATGCTTGATGCAACCGCCCTGGCCCGCGAGGAAATGCTCGATGCGCTTTCGATGTTCTCCGACGAACTCACCGAGGCCATTCTCGAGGAGCGGATCACCGAGGAGCTGATTGTCGCCGCGGTGCGCAAGGCGACCATCGGTTTGCAGATCGCGCCAGTGATGATGGGTTCTGCCTACAAGAATAAGGGCGTGCAGCTCCTCCTCGACGCTGTGAACGACTACCTGCCACACCCAGGCGATGTAGTGAATCGTGGCGTCGACCTAGATAAAGACGAAGCCGAAATCGTTTTGGACAGTACGCCCGACAAGCCGCTCGTTATGCTGTCGTTCAAGCTCGAAGATGGCCGCTACGGACAGCTGAGCTATCTGCGCGTCTATCAGGGTACGCTGGCCAAGGGAATGGAAATCACCAATACCCGCACTGGCAAGCGTCACAAGGTTGGCCGCCTCGTCCGCATGCATGCGGACGAGATGGAAGAGATCGACGAATCGCGCTGCGGTGACATCGTCGCGATGTTCGGGGTCGACTGCAACTCGGGTGACACCTTCACCGACGGCACAGTGAACTTCGCCATGTCGTCGATGTTCGTGCCCGAGCCGGTCATTAGTTTGACCGTCACGCCGAAGGACAACAAGGCCCAAAACAACATGTCGAAGGCCCTTCGCCGCTTCACCAAGGAAGATCCAACCTTCCGCGTCGGCGCCGATCCAGAATCTGGCGAGACGGTGATCAGCGGTATGGGTGAACTGCACCTCGATGTCTACGTCGAGCGTATGAAGCGCGAGTACCAGGCTGAGGTAGTTACCAGCCCACCGCGGGTTGCGTATCGTGAGACCATCACGCGGCGTGTCGAATTCAGCTATACCCATAAGAAGCAGACGGGCGGTTCGGGCCAGTTCGGTCGCGTTTCCGGCTACTTGGAACCTTGGACCGAGGCTCCGTATCGATTCGACGACCAGGTGGTTGGTGGATCGATTCCGCGTGAGTACATGCAAGCGGTCGACAAGGGCTTCCGGTCGATGTTGGCCAAGGGGGCACTCGTTGGAGCTCCCATCACTGGGGTTTCCGTCACCGTCAACGACGGTGCGTCGCACGCAGTTGACTCCTCAGATATCGCATTCCAAGAAGCCGCCAGGGGCGCTTGGCGCGAGTCGTACCAAAAGGCACACCCGCAGATCCTCGAACCCCTCATGAAAACTGTGGTTGAAGGGCCGACCACCTACCAAGGGGGCATGGTGGGCCTGCTGATGCAGCGTCGCGGTATCATCATCGGCACGACCGAGGGGGACGGGTTTTCCCGCGTCGAGGCCGATGTGCCGCTTTCCGAAATGTTCGGCTTCTCGACGTCTTTGCGTTCGGCGACACAAGGCAAAGCAGAGTTTACTATGGAGTTTGCTCGCTACGCGCCGCTGCCGGCGGCGCTGGCCGAGGAACTCGTCGAGAAATACAAGAAAGAGCTGGCCCAGAAGGCGAAGTGAGGAGACCGAGCCATGTACCGTAAAGAGGTAAACGAGCGAAGCCCGATGCGGGTTTTCGAGAAGTCGATGCACGGCGGGCTCGGGCGAGGCAACGTGGGTATCGTTGCTTCGGTTCCGGGAATGGGTAAGACCCCGCTGTTGGTCCAGATCGCGTTGGACGATCTGCTCCGCGACCGCAAGGTGTTACACATCTCGCACGAGAACCCTGTTGACCACGTGCGGACGTTCTATTCCGAGGTCTTTCACGACCTAAGCGCCATGTCCAAGTTGGACGAGCCCGACGCAGTGATGTTGGAGATCGAGCGTAATCGCATGATCTTCTCACTGCTCTGCGATCGTGACGATGTGCCGCTTTCACAGCGGGGTGGTCGGACGTCCATTGGGCGGATCCAAGAGGTTGTCAAATTTGCCCGGGATGCCGCGCAGTTTCAGCCCGACGTGCTGATTGTCGACGGATTCCATTTGGTGCGTGGGAGCGACGAAGCCGTCAAGGCACTGGCAGCCTTGGCCAAGGAAATTGACGCTGAACTTTGGCTTTCCGTCACTACCGAACCAGTATCAGGCAAGACTCTGCCGTCGCCGCTCGATGGAATTGCGGCGTTGGTTCAGGTCGTTGTGTATCTGGAACCCGAGGGCGAAGTCGTTCGCCTGCGCCTACTCAAGGATCACGAAAATGCATCCTTGCAGGATTTGCATCTACGGCTCGATCTGCCGACGATGCGCATCGTCGATGAGGACATTCCGCCGACGACCGAGCGGCCGCGTGATCCACACAGGTTCCGCCTGGTGTCGGGTGGCAGCCGAGGTGCTGAGGCCGAGTTTGGTGTCTGCGCAGAACGCTGGGGCATGGCCGAGGTCAATTATAGCTTCGAGGGGCACCGGATCCTCGAGCGTCAGCGCGGCGTCGTCGTTCTCACCGAGAACGAACTCAATCAGGGCGATTTCAGCCTCGTCTATGCGAGCAAGCGCCTCAATCGCCAGTTGACGGATATCCCGCTGGTTCGCAACGTACTAAAGACAATCTGGCATCAGATCACCAATGCAACTCAAGTGTTTGCCATTGGGCTGATTCAAGATGACAACACGGTGCGCGGCGGGACGGGTTGGGGTGTTGAGCTGGCCCGCCTGTGGAAAAAGCCACTATTTGTCTACGATCAGGAGCGTCGTTCCTGGTTCCGCTGGGGTGGCAAGGCGTGGGAGATGACTGCACCGCCTTCGATTAGTACTGAGTCGTTCGCCGGAGTTGGTACTCAGAGCCTGTCGGACGAGGGCAAAAGGGCAATCTGCGAATTGTTCACGCGCTCATTCGGTGAACCGCCAGCTCGTACCTAGTGCTTCGATTGTATTGAGTCGAGGCTGGCGTTTTAGGCTTGCGCCGGGTTCCATCGCGTTGCTGTGGGAGCCTGGCGCGGCTATATTGCCGAATCGAGGAGTTGCCTCGTGGCGAACGACGAATGGGTTCCGCTGGTGGATGAGGACGGCAAACCGCTGGGGAGTGCAAGGCGCTCCGCGGTTCATGGCGACCGGGCGCTCATGCACCCAGTCGTCCACTGTCTGGTGGAAAACGATCGCGGGGAACTTCTCCTGCAATTGCGCAGTCTGCACAAGGACGTGCAGCCTGGACGTTGGGATACCTCCGTTGGCGGTCACGTCGGGTTGGATGAAACCATTGACGCAGCTGTCTTGCGTGAAATCGGTGAGGAGCTGGGCGTTGACGTGCCACGGCCTGCCGTAGAATTCCTCTACCGCTACGTGATGCGGAGCGAAATCGAGACTGAGTTGGTGTATAGTTTTCGATTGCGTCACGCAGGCCCGTTTCGCATTGAACCTGGGGAAATCGACGAATTGCGTTTCTGGTCGAAGGCGGAAATTATGGCGGCCCTGGGGAGCGCGGCTTTCACGCCGAATTTCGAGGACGAGTTCGCACGCTTCCAACACTGGTGTCAAGGCTGCGCGCCGAGCCCAGGCTGAGCCGCTAGCAATCCAGGACCACTGCGTGTTGTCGTGCAGCTGAATTGTTGCACCAACTCGGTTACGAAAGATCCATGGGCGCTTGGTCACTACCGCAGGCCTTCGCACATCGCGAGTGACAAAATATCCCGACATCGACGAGTTTTTTCGCCGATAGCCGGGCTAGTGAAAGTGCCCCGATGAAGGGGCGAGGCGGTAATGGTCGCTGTGCGGCGTGGTTGCGAGCCTTTTAGGGGGCGACATGACACAGTGCCGCATCGGGCGCCTAGTCATGGGCCAACCCCCTGGGATCTCAGGAATTTGTGGTCTCGGTCGACTTAGCATTGGGTCAATGGATATCGACGTTTGACTCGGACAGTTGTAGAAGTGTTCCAACGACTTACGAAAGATTCATTCAAACCAGTTCAGGTTAGGAGTCACCATGATTCACAAAGTCCTCGGTTTTCTCTGTTCTGTTGGCGCTCTTTCGTGTTTGTCGGGCACGGCGCAGGCGCAAAATACGGCGGGGGCGCTGCAGATCGGGCTCGGTACGGACGTTGTGACGTACACCAGTCAGAGTGGGACGGTCCAGTACCCGCAACCAGTGGGAGACGTCGCTGCGGACAGGAAGACGACTCGCTGGGGCTTTGGCTCGCACAGCGGGATCAACCTCGAAGGCGGCTATGGCATTGGCGATTCATTGGTCGTGGGTGGCTTCGTCTCGCTGGGCAGTTGGTCGCAGAAGGATCAGACCAATCGTGGCAATGAAATCGAGGTGAAAGTTACCACCCTCAACCTAATGCTGGCGCCCAAAATAGACTACATGTTCCTTCCAGGGCAGTCGTTTCGACCGTTTCTTGGCGGGGCTTTGGGGATCACGCATCAAACGGAAACTCATCAAACGCGGTCCGCAACCAATGTCACGCGAACCCAGTCGGACGACTCGCTGACAGGGCTCGCAGTGATGTTGCGTGCCGGCGTGCGTTGCTTCTTGACGCCGGGATTCAGCATAGATCCGGCATTCATCTTCGCCTGGACACCGACTGCCTCTGGAAGCCACACGGACGCCAATGCACTCAAATATGACATGAGCGCAAGTGGCTACACTCTCGGGCTGACCGTAGCTGCATCAGGTTGGGTCGGTTTGTAGTCAGCGTGCGTAGCGCAGCGCGTGCCGGAAATCTCCGTGATGCAAGGCGCCCGGACATATGCTTTCCGCATGTCGTTCGGGCCCTCCGTAGCGGGCTTCGGCCGATTGGGCGCTGTATGCCTGTTTCCTGCCGGATCCCTCGCTACCGTTAGTCAGAGCGTATGGGGCATGCTATTGCAGAACTCTATGCAACGCTGCATTCGAGGAATAACCCTAGTCGTCGTATCGTGTGGTGCGAGCGCTTGCAGCAGCAGCGGCGGCAGTGGCGGCCTGCCTTTGGCCACCGGCGGCGCGATGAGTTCGACATTGGGCGGCAGTGGCGGCGCGCAAATCACCGTTGCCACGGGCGGCAGGCAATATTCTGGCGGAACAACCGCGACGACGTTGACTGCGACAGTGGGTGGTACCTCCTCGGCGGTCGGCGGGATAAGTACCGGAGGCGGTTTGCCTGTCGGTGGCGCGCCTGTGGCAGGCTCGGCTACTCGAGGCGGGAACGCGAGTGGCGGCACCGCGATCGGCGGCACGTCGAACCGTGGCGGGAGCAGCGCAACTGGCGGCAGCGGAGGGACCCTCGGAGGTGCTGCGGCTGGCGGTCGAGGCTCTGCAGGCGGTTTGCCCATCGGCGGCGTATCCACTGGTGGCAACGTCAATCGCGGCGGGTCGGCTACTGGCGGTGGCGGGGCGGGCAAGGGCGGCAACACGGCTACCGGCGGCACTTCGAGCACTGGGGGCGCCAACGGAAATTCCGGACCCGCATACATGCCCGGATTTATCATCGGTGCTGATATCTCGCGCGTTCAGGAGCAAGAAGAAGGAGGCATGACGTTCAAGGACGTCGATGGCTCCACGCCCACGGGTACGACCTCAACCGGCGGTGGGATCCTAACGATCCTAAAGAAGCACGGATTCAACTACATTCGGCTGCGGATTTTCGTCAATCCGAAGGCGTCTGGTGGATATTCGACGGCGGGTTACTGCGATACGGCCCACACCCTCAAGTTCGCCCAAGGCGTTAAGTTGGCAGGTATGGGGTTGCTCTTAGATTTCCATTACAGTGACAACTGGGCAGATCCAGCCAAACAAAACAAGCCTGCAGCTTGGGCGAGCCTCAGTACCGCGGCATTAGTCACCCAGGTTCACGACTACACAAAAGATGTAGTGACACAGCTGAAGGCAGCCAATGGTCGACCCGACATCGTGCAAGTTGGCAATGAAATTCCGTCAGGCATGCTCTGGGAAGATGGGCGCGCGAGCGGCAGCAATTTCACCAATCTGGGCAATCTACTCAAGGCCGGAATCAACGGCACTAGGGAAGTCGACAACAACATCAAGATCATGTTGCACCTCGATCGCTGCAACGACTTGGCTGTGAACAAATGGTGGGTTACTGGAGTGCAGGGCGAGCAAGTCGCCTTCGATATTCTCGGCGAATCCTGTTACGACCGGGCCAACTATCAGCAGCCGACCGCGGATTGGGCGCCAACTTTCGCGAGCTTGGGTACAACATACCCGAATCTCCTCTTCATGGCAGCCGAGTACTCGGATTCGAAGCAACTTGTCAACGATACCGTCTACAACATTGCCAACAAGCGCGGACTCGGAGCCTTCATTTGGGAACCCACCAATTGGGGCGAGATGATGTTTAGCTCGTCGGGGCAACTGCTCTCCCAATACGCCACGATTTACGACAACCTAGCGGCAACCTACGGCAAGCGTTAGGCACCTTCGCAACCGAGCCCGGCAGTGAGGGCGAAATGGGTGTCAATCCAGTTGCGCTCGCGGCGCCAGCGGCGCCAGTCGATGGCCTTCTTGTTGGTCGCCCGCGACCGCAGCGAGTTCCGTGGTCGCGTCGGTTGCCATACGGATTCTTTGCCTATAGATTTCTGGCCATGCCGCTCGTGAGAATCGAGACCCGCCGCTGGCTGACGCCTGAAACCAAGTTGCAACTGTTCGATGCCGTCCACGCAGCGCTCGTGGGCGCTTTCAAAATCCCGAACGATGACCGAGCGCAGCGATTGCTCGAGTACGCGCCGGAAGATTTCGAGATCCCACCGGGCAAAGGTCCGCGGTTTACGATCATTGTGGTAAGTGCGTTCGCAGGGCGCAGCCTCGACGCCAAACGCAACCTTTATCGAGAACTCGTGGCGCGTCTGTCACAGCTTGGGATCCCGCCAAAGGATGTATTCGTCTTGCTCGAAGAGCAGCCGCTCGACAATTGGGGGATCAAAGGTGGCGTGCCAGCGTCTGAGGCAAAGTTGGGCTTTGAGGTGAAGGTTTAGCGGGGACGAGTGATGCCGCACTTGAGTCATGGGCGAGGGCGAAACTGTTGCAATGCATCAGTGCTGAATCGCGTGCATCGGGCTTGGGGAACATCGTGAACGACCTTCGGGACGCAAAGTGCTGGCTTTGCCCGCGTAACCTTGCAATAATCGCTTAAATGACTCCACTCGATCGCCGCGCCTTCGGACCTGGTTTCAAGTTTGGAGTGGCAACTTCGGCGTATCAGATCGAAGGGGCTACGAAGGAAGATGGGCGCGGCCCGAGCATATGGGACAAGTTCTGTCAGATTGACGGAGCGATTAAGCATGGGCACTGCGGCGATGTGGCTTGTGACCACTACCATCGCATGCAAGACGACGTGGCGCTGATGCGCTGGCTCGGTGTGGATACCTACCGCTTCAGCGTGGCTTGGCCACGGATTGTACCGACAGGTCGCGGTGCAGTTTGCGCAGCTGGCCTCGACTTTTACGAACGTTTGGTGGACCAGTTATTAAAGTGCGGGATCGAACCCTGCGTCACGCTCTATCACTGGGATCTGCCGCATGCTCTTGCCGGTGGCTGGCTTGCGCGGGACACGGCGTTGGCCTTCGCAGAATATGCAGCGGCAGTCGCGCGACGGCTTGGGGATCGAGTGGGCCTTTGGCTCACGCACAATGAACCCTGGTGCCAAGCCTTTCTCGGGTACGAAATGGGGATCTTTGCGCCAGGGCACAAAAGCCTGAAAGATGCGTTGCTCTGCGCGCACCACCTGCTGGTATCCCACGGTCTCAGTGTGCAGGCACTGCGCTCCATAGTGAAGGCTCCAATCGGGATCGCGCCGAACTTCATGCCAACTTACCCGGCAAGCGAGGCTGAGGAAGATGTCGCAGCGGCAAAACGTTGGGACGGCTACTTCAATCGCTGGTTCCTGGAACCTGCCCTCGGCCTCGGGTATCCGCGCGACATGGTCGAGCTCTTCGCAAGTGCAATGCCCGCCGCGTCCGACCAGGACATGCGCTTGATTGCCCAACCCATCGATGTCCTGGGGGTGAACTACTACGAGCGCCTCGTGGTGGCGGACAACCCAGCCGGCGGGGTTCTGCGCATCAAGAGCGTGACGGAAGGAAACCATCCACGCACGATGGACCGCGAGATTTACCCGCAGGGGCTGCTAGACACCCTGCGTCGGCTGCACCAAAAGTACAGGATCCCGCGGCTTGTGATAACGGAGAACGGGGCTGCGTTTCCCGACGAAGTCGCTGCCGACGGCAAGGTTCACGACACGGCGCGAATCGAGTTTTTGCAGTCCCATTTTGAAAAGGTCATTGAAGCTCGGGCTGAAGGGATCCCTGTTGACACCTATCACGTCTGGTCCCTGCTCGACAATTTCGAGTGGAACCAGGGCTACTCGGTGCGATACGGATTGGTTCATGTCGATTTCGAGAGCCAGAGGCGGATCCCGAAAGACAGCGCCGAGTTTTATCGCTCGCTGACGCACAGTTAGCGTTGCGTTGGCGCCTTGCGCGCGCGGCGGCGGACTGCTGCGGCAAAGGCGACGGCCAGGAACGACAGCAATGTGCCGTTTCGCCTTGAGGAACCTGCAACGTGGCACGTGCAACCGGAAGCCTTCGAATCTGGAGTCCCAGTGGAGTCGGCCTTTCCGGCGTGCGAGAGCGCCGTGGTACTGCCAACTGCGCCGCCATTGCCGACGGCGCCGCCCGCCGCAACCTCACCGCCACTCGGGTTGACAGTGCCACTGGTCGATGCGGAGCCACCTTGGGCGACGCTGGTACCGGCACCGCCGGATGCTCCGCCTTGGGAAGGCATCCCGCCGTTGCCGACAGTGCCGCCTCTGCCGACGGCCCCGCCTTGGGTAAGTGTCCCGCCGTTGCTGACAGCGCCGCCTTGGGTAAGTGTCCCGCCGCTGCCGACGGCGCCGCCAGCGCCGCCAGCGCCGCTCTTGCCGCCACTGCCGGCCATTCCTCCCGTACCACTGGACACTGTGCCTCGATCAAGGCCGTACAGGTAGCCGTAGAGGGCCGTCTTACCGCGCATGGTTTGCTGAGGCGTGAACTCGTTGTGCGCCCACACCCAGGGCGTCTCGAAACAGGCTTCGCCCATAGGCCACGTGTTTTTGAAGTCGGTGGGGTAGGCGTCAGCGTACAACTTCGACGGTGAACCCATGGTCATGCTCGTGTCCCAATCGTCGAGATTGCAGTACGGTGTCTGGCCGGGGGTGGTGCCTGGTACGCCGTCGTCGCGGCCGGCAGTGTACATGTATGTTATGCCGCGTTTGGTTTCGAGCGGCGTGGTCGACGTGCCCATCTCGATGAAATTGCCGGGGTTGCGCCCCAAGCCCCAATCGGCCTCGAGCGCAAGCGCCTTGCGGAAGAGGGACTTTTCAGTGGCATCGGTGGTAATGGCGTGGGCGACGAGGGTGTGGTGGACGTTCTGGATTGTGCGGAAATAGCCGTCGGTTTGATTGGTGGCGCGGCGTGAAGGCCGCGTGTCGATGTACGCCGCTTCTACGCTCTTGGCCTGGCTGATGACGGACGCTTTCATATTGTTCCACAGCGATTGAAAGTGAACCGTCTGTGGGGTCAAAAGGTAGCCCGCTGTCGCCCAAAGCTGGTTGCGCGTGCTGTTCAAGATGACCGATGTTGCGGAGGCGCAGGTGCTTTCGCTTTGGACGACCGCTTCGTAGGTCTGGTCACCGGTGACGTTGTAGAGGAATGCGGCCGCCGTCATTTTGAGGTCACGGCCACGGAACGTTGCGCCCCCAGCGTCCATGGTTTTGTCGAGCATCGTGTCAGCGGAGGCGTTAGCAACGCCGTAGGCTTCTACGGCGGAGGCCACGTACTGGTCTGCGAGCGTCTTGTTACCTGCGATGCGAAAGGCATCGGCCAACATTGCTGCGTTGGCCGCACTCGCCCAAGCCGCCATGGCGTTGGTGCCAGCTTGAAAGAACTCGTTGCTCGAATTCGGATTGGTGATGCCGTAGCCAAAATCCTTGCCGTCACGCACGCGTAACCAGAAATCCACCTCGAAACGGGCCTCGTCGAGAACGTCGGCAATGCCGTTGCCACTCTCGGAGATCCCGGCATTGTCGTCGCTGATTGCCCCCTTGGTGAGGATGTAGGGCAGCAGCATGTCGTAGACGATTGAGATGTGGCCCAGGTGCCGATCGAGATCAGCCGCATCTGCGTGGCCGCCGAAGGCATTCGGGTTGGTTGGGTTTCCCGACTTGCGGTACGGCGCCCAATCATTTGGGTGATCCCACACGTCAGCGGGCGAAAACGAAGCCCACTGCGCATGGGTAGGTTGCATCGTGGTGAGGTAAACTTTGGTGGTCGCAGGGTCGGCGCCGGGCAAGTACAAAGGTGTGCGCGGTGGCGGCGAGAGCTTGGTCGGGTTGTCCTGCCCGAGTCGCATGTAGAAGAAGCCGCGCAGCGAGATCTTGAAGGGATCAGCATAGATTCCGGTTGCAATCTGGAAGTCTTGACTGCAACCGACACCATCGACGACCAGACGGTACGTTCCGGGCGTGGTGAAGGCTGAGAAATCCGCATTCCACACCGAGGAGCGGGTAAGGTTGTAGCCGCCGACATCAGCCGCACTTGCTTTCCAAAACGCAACCTTGCCAACTTCTGTCGCCTGCTTCGTCGCTACGTCGTAGAGGTAGACCTTGTTGTTTACCAAGGGCGTGTAGTCACGGGCACCGCCGTCACCGAGCCAGGAATAGAGATCGGCGGCTTTGTGGGGCGCGTCGGGCGCATAGCCAACCAAGTTTACGTGCAGCGCTTCGGAACGATTGTTGTACACGTCGAAGGTGAAGGGTTGCGTGGTGATGTCGACATTGGTGGCTGCGGCGATCTCGAGCGTGTACGCCATGCCCTGTTGCAGTGAATTCGGAAGCTTCAAGTAGATCCAGTGCTGGTAGGTGTAATCGTACCGATAGTCGCTGCTCACCCATTCCATCTGAGCTTGACCGCTTAGCTTCTTTTTTCGAAAAGCAGCAGTCGGGTTCTTGCCGGTCGCTCCGTAGTTTGCATCACTCGTCGACTTGATGATGAAGTTGCTCGCTTGGGCAGCCGCAGTTGCACTAAGCTCCGGCGTATAGCGCGTGACCTTTTCGCCGGGAGCTTCATGCGCTACATCACCGTCGGACACCTGGACCACGACGTAATCCTTGTCGAGCGCGCCAACGCTGATGACTTTGGCGGCCTCCGCGCATTGCGGTGCAGCCATGACAAGAGCAGATGCACACATTGCACATGTCGACGACAAATGACGTGCCTTCATGGTCCACCTCCGGTGATTGCGCGGGGTTCTTGGTTTCTGCACGATAGCCCAAGGCGGGTCGCGTTGCCCATTGCCGTGGATGAATTCGACGCCGCACGATGTGGGACATGTGCGGGCTTCTCGTGCATTTGGTTCCAGAGGTGAGCCAGGTTTTCCTCGCGACCAAATCCTACCCGCGCTGCCCCAACACGCGGTGGCACTGGTGAATGGAGACGATGGCGGAGTTCGACAGAACGAAACGCAGCGCGAGCTCCGGGGAGTTACATTGCATCGCGGTGATGCGTGTCATCGCACCAACGCCGCAAGTCGGCGCTGGTGCGTGGAAACAACCAGAAATGCCTGCTGCCGCGAAAATTCGTATCGAGTTGGGTTAGCGTTGGCCTACGGCAGGTCGCCCTATTGGCTATCCGTAGGTAGCTTCAACTTGATAGATGAGGACGCTCGCGCACGTCGTCCCCGACGTGCCTATTGTGCCGCGACAAGGGACTTCGCCTTCAAAGCGCGATTTCTTGGCTTTGAGCCCAGCGAGGATGTGTTGGGTTGCAGGATGCCCACCGGTTTGACAATACGTGTCGGCACAAGGGATCTCGAACAACGCCGCAGCGGAAGTCACCACGACGACGCGCACGTAGCTAGAATCGGTCGCGACCGTCTCACCACGCCGGAACGACACCGATAGGCGCATCGTGCGAAGGGATGGAACCTCGGCAAGCAGTCGCGGGGCAGCGTCCTCCTTTTGGCGGCGTTCCCTGGCGCGATCGGCGGCTTCATTGTTTCTGCGGTACATGCGGATTCCTTCGAAGCGAATGCGGACTGGTCTCGTTGGGCGACCACCGTAGCACCCGAAGCCTCGGCTGCTGGTTCCGATCGAGCGCCGAGCTATGGTTTGGGGCGCTGAGCCGGGGCTACGACACAAGCGACGCAATTTCAACGCTTTATGTGCGTCCCAGCCCAGCATTTTCTCAATGCTTCAGCTGAATGCTCTCAGACAATCACGAGGAACCATCGGCCGCTCGAGCCACGGCTGGAGCGGCGAGCATGCGGGCTTGGGCTCGAGCGCTTATCCAGAAACGCCGGTCTTGGCCGTGATCTGCGAGGGGCAGGTTACACTCTTGTAGATGACGTTGGGGTTGTCCGCGCCGGCAAACCACCCCACGAACCAGTCGCAGCCGGCTAGCATTCCAGGCTTGCCCGCAAATGCAGTTGCGCACTTGTTCTTCGCGCAGGTCACGTCGTTGTTGCAGGCGGCGAGAATGCCCCCGCTCGTGTTGCCAATGTCGATGTTACCCCATTGGGCGGAGCACCCCGCCGTCATCGCCCCGACGCCACCGCCAGGGACCAGCAGATCAAATTGATTGCTGTCGATTCCACCGATATTGATCGCCTGGATGATCATTTGTTTGCCTTTGATTGCGGTCGCTCCGGGATTGGCACCGTAGTGGCCTTCGCCGGTGAATTGGAGCATGAAGCACGCCCCGCAAGCGACGCCGTTGTGGGCCGCAAATCCGTAGGCAAGGTTTGTGCTGGCATCGTACCAGGGCGAGAAATCAAAGCACTCGAAGGCGGTGCCACCACTGTCGCAGCCGCTCTTGGCATTGCGATCAGTTATCTTGGTGGTGCCGTCTTTGGCGCAGCTTGGGACTGAGGTTGTCCAGGCACAAGATGGTTTGCAACAGTCCCAGTAGCGTGTTGTGAACCCAGTATTCCCAGTGATCGGCGCGTTCGTGGTTGTCGAGGTGGTGCCGCCTGAACCTGTAACCCCGCCCGTTGCGGTGACGCCGCCGGACTGGGTGCCGCCTTTGGCCGTGTTGCCGCCGGTCACTGGCGAGCCGCCGGTCACTGGCGAGCCGCCCTTGGCCGTGTTGCCGCCGGTCACTGGCGAGCCGCCGGACTGGGTGCCGCCTTTGGCCGTGTTGCCGCCGGTCACTAGCGAGCCGCCAGTAGCGGTGTTGCCGCCGGACTGGGTGCCGCCCTTGGCCGTGCTGCTGGCGATAGTTGTCCCACCTGACGAAGGACTCGTGGTCGTGGTGCCGGAGCTGCCGCCCTGTCCAGGATTCGTCGTCGCGCCGCCACTTGCCATAACCAGGACCGAGCTCGGAGGTGCGGAGTCGCAGCCAAACGGAATACCTAGGACCAGAAGGAGAGCGGATGACACAGCAAGATGACGCATGAAGAAACCTCGCAACGGCAAAATCTGACAACCTTTTTGACCTGCAACCCGACGCACGTCAATGGCTTCGAAAATGTTCAGACGATTCCGTCGCCAGCTAGTACGGACATGCTGAATTGTCCCCCTCTGTCGCAGATCTGTGCGACACGCAGGCACGACATCACGATTTAGGACTGCCAGTAGGGTGGGCGGCGCGCCGACGACCGGCTATCTTGAGCGGACCATGATGTCGTTGCGCACGTATCTCGGTGGCCGAGCTCGCACTTTCTACCATGCCGGCGTCGGGCTCGGGTGTCTCGTGCGCGAGGAGCACAATGCGCGAATTCATCTGTTTGTAACTGTGGTAGTCATTGCGGCGGGTTGGTACGTGAGCCTGACACCGGCGGAGTGGTCCAATATCGCAATTTGTATCGCGCTGGTCTGGTCAGCTGAAGCGGTAAACTCTGCGTTGGAGCGAGTTGCAGATGTTGTCTCTCCCGACCAGAACGCCACGATCGGCGCGGCCAAGGATCTTGCGGCGGCGGCCGTGCTGATGGCAGCGCTCGGTGCCGCCATCGTCGGGAGTTTGGTATTCTATCCTCACCTGGTTCGATGAAGGTTTCGCCAGAGCTCGTGTGTCTGTGGAGCTATTCGAACTTGGTGTTCGTGATCGTGCGCTTCGTGTCGTCGTGCATCGAAATATCGGGCTCGGGGTACCAGTTGCCTTCGCCCTCGGCGTTGTTGCGAAATAGCGAGTCGCTAATGGTGAGAACACCGAGGTGATCGTTGGAGACAAAAAAGATGCCACTGCCATGGGCTTTGCACGAATTGTCGGTGATATCCGCGTTGTGCAGTTCAAGCTGAAGCAGCATGCCATCCATATAGATCGCACCACCGCTGCCACCGCCGGTGCCCGACGTGGTAGGGTTACCACAACATGCCGTAGCGTGATTGTTGACGAAGGTGCTGTTGTACACGAAGAAGTTGGCAAATAGGCCGCTGAGCGCGCCGCCGTTGGCTGCTGAATTTTCAAGTTCTCCGGGGCCGCCAAAGGTAGTGGATACGATGTACACCGGCTCGGCTTGGATATTGGTGACGCGAACCGCGCCGCCACCTTCGTCGGGCCCAGCGAACGCGGAGGTGTTGTGGAAGAAGCGGCAGTTTACGATCTTGAGGCGGCCTCCTGCCACGTGCACGGCCCCACCACCATCCTTGTCAGCGGTGAAACCGTTGGCAAAGGTCAGGTTTTGCAGTGTGAGGCGTGGGAAATCTTGCCCCCAACAATCGCTTGTCGCCCAACCCAAGCGTTCAAGGCACACATTCTGATAAATGATCCGATTTGAGCCGCCGCCGCTGAGGGTGACAAGGCCGCCGCCGTCAATCACGGTTGCGCGAGCGCCCTTGTTGTTGACTTCGGCGGTAGCTGAAAGTTCAATCGTCGTCGGCGCGGCGCCACAGTTGAAGGTGATGATGCCGCCTTTGGCAAACGCGGCGAGGAAAGCCTGCGACGTGCAGGACTCAGGCATGCCGGTGCCAACGACCGTGGTAGGCGTCGAAGTGTCGGCGGGCAGCGCTGCCACCGGAACATCCAACTTAACTTCGGTGCCGGCTCGCGGCAGGTTGTCGGGCATGGCAATAGGAGTAAAACTGGCCGTTTTGGTGCCGGCAGCGTCGCCGCATGCGGTCATTGCGCTGCACCAACCCAAAAAGACGACCGACGTAGCTAGCCTAGTTCGATTCATTGCCCGCTCCTGCAGCAAAGGGTTCGCTCAAGACTGCTGGTTTCGCAGGCTGGTTGCAACAGGCGCAATTGGGCTGCAACATCGGTCGATGTGGGTGGCCAAGCAGGCACGCACGATAGGTGGCAATTCGCCCCGGCGGATCGGTGTCAATGGCGGAATCGTGGCAGGTCAGGGCTGGCGGGCGCAACTGTAGGGGCAATGGTCGCTAACGTGATTACTACCCCTTCAGCAATGAACTTTCGATTGAAGCCGCAATTCGGCCTCTGCTTATCGCCATTTCTCTGGGTTTTGGCCTGTTCGGGGGAGTCACCAATGACAGCAAATCCTGCCACCGAGGTTGGTGGGGCAAGCCAGGCTGGCGGGACGACGAGCATGGCGACGAATGCAGGCGGTTCAATTGGTGTTGGTGGCGTCGCGACCACTGCCACTGGCGGGACGGCAAATGGTTCAGGTGGCGCCCGCGCCAACGGCGGCGTGACGCAAATTCAAGGCGGAGGGCCGGGTCAGGGTGGCGCGTCGAGCGCTGGTCAAGGCACTTCAGCTACGGGTGGCAAGGCCTCGGCAGTGGGCGGCGGGCAATCGAGCGGTGGGGTGGCGGCCAGCGGCGGAACCGGATCTGCCGGAGGCAAGGCCAGCGGCGGCACCAATGTTGGTGGCACGTCCAATGGCGGCACAGCGACCGGTGGCAGAAGTGCAACGGGTGGAACGGCAATAGGTGGAACCGCGGCTGGCGGTGTCGCCACAGGCGGCAAGGCCGACATGGGTGGCGCTTCCACTGGCGGCAGCGGTGTGACGCTTTGCCCGGGTGCAACCCAGACGTTGACCGTCGCCGCCGATGGCAGCGGTCAATATACGACCGTGCAAGCTGCCATCAACGCGATATCGAGCAGCAATTCGAAGCTCGTGCAGGTAAACGTCAAGGCGGGCACCTATAACGAGCAGGTCACGATCAATCGCCCCTATGTTTGCCTCACCGGCGCGAGCGCTGCTTCGACAATCATTACTCACACCATTGACACGAATATCGTAACGGGTGGCACTGTGCTACTCACCGGTAACGACTTTTCGGCGGCGAATATCACGTTCCAAAACAGCGCCGCGGACGGCTCTGCGCAACGCGTCGCGTTGATGGCACAGGGGCAGCGCCAGCAATTTTACAACTGCCGCTTCATAAGCTACCAAGACACGCTCTACACCAATACGGGGACTCAGTATTTCAAGGACTGCTACATTCAAGGCAACACCGACTACATTTTCGGTGACGCGACGGCCGTGTTTCAGAACTGCACGATGTATAGCGCCAGCCAGGGCACCGCGGTGACCGCGCCGCGAACGCCGCAGGGCAACACGTATGGGTTCGTGTTCCTCGGCGGCGCGCTCACCGCTTCGGCGGCCACGGGCACCGCCCGCGTCAACCTTGGTCGCCCTTGGGGGCCCTATGCAGCGGCGGCGTTCCTCAATGTGGCTTTGGGCGCGCACATCACCTCCGCCGGCTGGACCACGATGAGTTCCAATACCCTGCAATACACCCGGTTCTCCGAGTACAAGAGTACCGGTGCTGGCGCCAATACCACCGACGCCACGCGCTCATCGCGACAATTGGGCGACGCGCAAGCTGCGAACTATACGGTGGCGAAAGTGCTCAGTCCCTGGCTGCCGGGGTACAGTCAGTAAGCGACTTCAGCGCTTGCTCAGTCTCCGTCTAGGATCCACGTGGCGCGCGCGCGAAAGTCGCTCGAATCGACCATCGGTTCGAGCGCGCCTCGGGTTCCGCTCGGCAAAGTGGCGTAGTAGCCGGGGAAATTCAACGACTCGAGTGAGCGCAGCTCGATTCCAGTTTTTGCCAGCCCGTCGCGGAAACAGAAGGTGGCGTCCTCTGAGAAGCCGGCACTGCCGTCGCTGGTGGCGGCCCAAAGTAGAAAGGTCGCGTGGCGTAGGTAGACTCCGGGGGCCGTCGACTGTTCGAAGGAAACGCACCCCAGATCCGCCAAGCCCGGAACGAGCTTCCAGCGCCCCGCTGCACTATTCTTAGTGATGACTTCGGCTACGTTGCCGGCGCGCGATAGGTACGAACCGGGCTGCGTGTAGGGTTCTAGCCCGAGGCTACCGCCACTGGTTTGCTCAAACTGCCACACCATGTCGGGGCTGCCGTCGTCAGGGCTTTGCTCGAGTGGAGCACCGTTGCTGGTGACCGCGTTGCCGGCAACATCCAGCACCAGCGTGCTCTGGCTCTGCACCAAGGAAAAGCCGTTCTTTCGTTGTACGACCGACCAGTGTCGCGACGGAAGATCCAGGCAATTGTCCTGGACGATGGCCGCCGCAGGGTCATTGCTGGCTGCTGACGCTTGCAGGCAAAGCCCACTCCATGCACTGCGAATGAAGAAGCCTCCGTCTTTCGCAGCCTCGAGCCAAAATTTCTGAATGATCGTCGATTCGCAATCGTATTGCACTAGCGTCGTCCCAGTGGTGAGCGAGCCAGTCGGCAGCGTGATGCACTTTGTGGGCGCGTGGGTTGGGTGCAAGTAATATGGCAGGTTCGACTTCAGCGGGATGCAGTCCGTGTCCGTCGTTCCGATGGTGCAGGTGGCGGTGTTTGCACCGCCACTATCCAAATCGGAAAGATCTCGCAGCGAACAACTGAGAGCGCATGCCAGCAATTGCCCAGTGAAAGCCAGCTGAGTCAAATAGCGCGCCACAGCTAGAAACTCCTTTCTAGTTGAGCGGCCCCACCGAGTGGGTACGGCGTGAGCGCGAATCGCCAACTTCCAGCGACAGAACGATTGGACGGCTCTCGGTCGGAAAACCACCAATACGTCCCAGCAGCAAGCGCCACCGCGCCAATACCGAAGGCAATGTCTGCCGCCAAGTACTGCGCACGAACCGATGACACATCGGCACGGTTGCAGTTCGGGGCACAGCGATTGCGTAGGTCATTTTCACGGCTCAACCCCCAGCCGCCGAGAACGGCGAAACCGGATAGACCAAGCCCACCAATGCCGACCAATACGTAGGGCCATGCCGAGCGTTCTGGTGCGAGTTCGGTCGACAAGGAAGTTGGCGCTGTTGTAGGTGCTTCAAGCAAGACTCTGACGAGTCGGTTGCGCTCCCCAGGTTGCAATGTGACGCGACGTTGTATCGGGCTTTCCCCGGGCACTGCGAGTTCGAACAGGTGCTCGCCCGGATCGGTCTCGACCGGATCGCCATCCGCACGCACTGTGAATTGGGTGCCATGCTCCAGCACTTGAAACTCGGCCACAGGCTGCGCACCACGGCGGACGTCGAAGGTCACAGTGCATACCGAAGCGTTTATCTCGGTGAACCAGTCACTGCAGGCGCGACTGATGAAACCCTTGCACGACTCCTGGCGACAGATCAGTAGCTGTGCGCGCGAGGCCAATAGGCGGTTCGCTAGGCGATGCTCCTGTGCCGCTTCATAGGCGCGAGCACATTCGCGCTGGTCAACTGAGTCGGCTTCGGCTCGAGCGAGCCCAGTAGCCACGACTAACGCAAGGAACGCACCTAGGCACATGGCATGACGAATTGAGTCAATCACTTTCCGATCCAAGGAATTCTCTAAGGCAGTCTAACCCGCTACAGACACTCGAGTCGAACGCGGCGAATGCCATTTTTGTCGAGCCGATACGGTGGGTTACAGGAAGTTCTAGCAGGTGTGGCGGGCCGTGCGGGTTCAAGCCGAGCGGCTGAAGGCGGTTCAGAGCCGCCTGGTGGCGCCGAGGGCTGGGCCGAGGGCACTAGCGCGGTTACGTCGGCTTGGGGTGGGGTCTCGGCAACCAGTGCGGAGATGGCCATCGCTGTGAGCGGGGCACGGTGGCTTAGGCCAGCTGACTGCCGGGTGCGCCAAACGAGCAGACCTACCGATGCTGCAAGCACACTGAGCGCTATTGAAGCCACGACGAACCAACGCCGTGGTGGAACCGGTTGTAGAACCACCACAGTACTTGCGGTGGATGATGGGGTGCGTGCCTGCAGGAACGGGGGGCGCGAAGGCGTGGCTCCAGTCCGGCGATTGGCTTCGATATCCGCCAATAGCCGAGCTCGGGCGTCGAGAGATGGCTGGGCAGTTTGCAGGACCCAAAGACCAATCTCGACTGCCCGCGCGGGCGGGAGCACGGATTCGAGAGCGTCAGCAAATTCAGCCGCCGATTGATAGCGCAGCGCCGGATTACGTTCCAACGCGCGCATGACCACGGCGTCAAATGCCTGTGGCAGCCCGGGCCGAATCTTACTCGGTGCCACGAGCGGCGCGTGCAGCACGAGCCCAATTGTTTCGCCAATCGCGTCGCCCACGAAAAGTCGCCTCATTGTGAGGCACTCCCAGAGTACGATCCCGCACGTAAATACGTCGGTGCGCGCATCGACCCCCTTGTTGAGGAGCTGTTCAGGGGCCATGTATGAAAACTTGCCCTTGACCTGGCCCTGGCTCGTGGTTTGGCAGCGCTGTTCCGCCTTAGCAACGCCAAAGTCCAAGACCTTTGCCACGCCGTCGATGCCGACCATGATATTCTGCGGGGACATGTCACGGTGGACGATGCCGAGCATCGAGCCATCTTCGGCTCGGGCCATGTGTGCTGCGTGCAAGCCACGCAACGCGCCGCAGAGAATTGCGACCACGATTGCGGATGGGATGGCCGCTTGTTGACGTACCATTTCCCGAAGCAGTGCCGCTAACGTCTCGCCTTGGATGTATTCCATGACGAGCAGGACCTCGTTCTGCTCGAATACGACATCCAGGGTACTGACTACATTAGGATGATTGATCCGCGACGCGAGTTGAGCTTCGTCTACGAGCATCGCGACGAACTCCGGTTGGCTAGCGTATTGATCGTGCAGTCGCTTGATGGCTACCGTGCGCGAAAAACCAAATCGAGCCCGGTACCGCCCGAGATGCACCGATGCCATTCCGCCCGACGCGATCGCGTCGAATACGACGTAGCGTCCAATCGCTCGTCCTTGTGGCGGAGTTGAGTGCACAGGCGACATTCGCAGGGAGCGTAGCAGTTTGGGCCTGACGCAAACCAGCGACCAGCGCCTTAATTATCCAACTTAATGCGTAGGTGGCGGTGCTGTGTACGCCTGAAACGGCCGTGGATCGCGTACCCGATTCTGGAGGCGCCCACATTGGAATTTTGCAGCACTGGGTTCGAGCATCCCAATCGGCGTAGTTCTCGGCCAGGCGGGTGCGGAGGGCTAGGCCTGTCGCGAAAGAAGCGACCATCGAAGCTCGGGCGAAAGGCCACTCAAAGCATCAAAACGGTAACCGTATTGGCGATTCGGCCATATCGGTTTGGGCGATTGCAATCGAGGCAAAGCGGGGCAAACTGAGATTTGACCGCCCCGATGCGGATTGGTTGGACGAAGTGCTCGCCGCGGACGAGCGGATTGAACCATAACCACGCGTTATGCCGATCGCGGTCGAAGCCGTCAATTTCAATTGGGCTAACACCGATCTTGAAGATCGCCTGATGGTGGCGAACGCTTCGTTGAGGTGCAGCCAGTACTGTGCGTCTAGGACTCAGTGTCTAGCGTCGCCACCGCTCGCCAGCAATGACTGGAGCTCGGCGTTAGCAGCGCCCCTGCCAACAAGCGCAGCTCCAGGCGATGAATCCACCCTTGCGATTGCATTGCCAGTGCCCTAGATCGGCAATCGAATTCGCTGGTCCAAGGAAGAAGCAAATCGTGGCAACAATTCTGTATCATCACCCACATACTCGCGCTTCGAACGTGGTTTGGATGTTGGAAGAAGTGGGCGCAGCCTATGAACTGCGCTTCGTCGATATTTCGACAGGTGCGCACAAAACACCCGAGATGTTGGCGCTCAACCCCATGGGGAAACTGCCAATTCTGAGTGACGGTGGGCAAATCGTCACCGAATCGGCGGCGATCGGTCTTTACTTGGCCGATCGATACGCGCTCGGTCGCCTGGCGCCGAAAACCGACGATTCAGCGCGCGGGACCTACCTGCGATGGTCGCTGTTCGCGCCATCAGTGATTGAGCCCGGAACCATGGCAAAGTTATCCAACTGGGAATTCAAGCCGAGTCAGGCCGGTTGGGGAAGTTACGAGTCGATGCTGGGGGCCATGGAGTCGGCGATTCTAGGGCGTAGCTTCATCCTCGGCGAGCAATTCTCAATGGCGGATGTCATCTTCGGTGGGACGCTCCGCTACATGCTTGCGTTCAAACTAATCGAAGCTCGCCCACTATTCAGCGGGTACGTGGAGCGACTCGCTCAACGACCAGCGTTGCAGCGTGCTGAATTGGTCAACGCAACGGTACGCAAGGAGCACGGGCTAGGGGGGTGACCAACGCCACTTGATTCGAAGCTGCGGCTTTTGGCTTCGGAGGGCAGACCTGTCAAGGGTGACTGCGGCTCGGGGGTACCCGAGCGAATCGAGTTCCCCTTCCACTTGGCCTCGATTGGCGCCGGTGGGATGGCCCAGTTCTGGCTGAGTCGCAATGGGCGTACTGCTACCGCTTGCACACCCGTCATTCGTCCTGAATGACGTCTCTGCCTCCTCCGGACGCGTCCACACTCCGAGCAATATCGTCGGGATAGCTAGCATAGGGCTCAACTGGGTCCCGTAGACCACGAATTTCCTCTGTCGACACCAGATTGCGCCGCATGTGGCCACTAGAGCTTAGAATGGATCGGCTATTCGCTTTGCCCAGCGATGCGTCAGACTGGCCATAACAGGCCTTGTCACCCCCGGTCCGAGTCACATTCGAAGGCATCTACGAGGAGTACTTCGACTTCGTCTGGTGCAGTCTACGCAGGAATGAGGTTGGCGCTGAGCGCGCGCAATTTCGACAGTTGCTCGCACAACAACTCGTTGGCATCGAGACAGCAACCGCATCGGCAACGCACTCGATTCGGGCAGCCCACACCAGTAATTTTATCAGCCTGTCTTGCCAATTGAAAGGCACACCATGAGATTATACGAATTCTTCGCTGCCACACCGAGATTTGCCCCTGCGCTCACCGCAGCACTGCTCGTCGCAGCCTGTAGCTCGAGTGCCGTTCCCATTGGCGATCAGTACGACACGTTGGGTGGAGCCACATCAAAAGCTGGCTCCACGGCGAAAGGCGGCGTGAATGCGCAGGCGGGTAGCAATAGTGCGCGTGGTGGTGGCAGCTCGAGCGTTGGCGGCAGCGTCGTCAACGACGGTGGCAGTTCGAATGCTGGGGGCGTCGGGAGCAGCAGCGGCGGAACGCCATCGACTGGTGGGAGCAGCGCCGTGGGTGGAGCGGTTGATTGCGGCTGCGTTCGCGGCGCATACGTTCCCGTATGCGGCAACAACGGAACGACGTATGACGCAGCCTGTGGTGACAGCTGTGTCCCAGTTCCCATCGCTTGTCGCAATACCTGCCCCTGTTCGTTCGGCGCGGGCGGACGCTCGGGCACTGTTGGTTCCCCCAACGTCGCGGGCTCGACGGGCAACGTGGCTGGTGCCGCTGGAGCGACCTGTACGCGCAATGGCAGCAGCTACGCGCTGGGGGCGCAAGTTCCAATGGGTGACGGCTGCAATACGTGTGTGTGCTCCGGGAGCAGTGCCAGCACCTATTGGGCCTGCACTACCGCTGCGTGCCCCAACGGCGGCACAGCGGGCTCGACATCGACTGGTGGTGCGAAGGCGACGGGTGGTTCCAACAGTGCGGGTCAGGCCGGTAGCGCGACTGGCGCGCTCTGCGGCGGCAAGTCCTGCAGTTCTGCGGAGGTCTGTTGTGGTCCCATGGAATGTGGAACCTGCATTCCAGCAAATACCACTGTGTCCTGTCCGGTGAGCTGCTCGGCGAGTTCCTGCGGCCCGTCCGGTGCGGCTTGCTCGACCAATCAGATCTGCCTGGAACGCAGGGTTTCATTCGGCCCAACCGAGACTACCTCGTCGAGCTGCGTGACTAATCCATGTGGCACGCAGACACTGGACTGTAGTTGCGGCAGTAGCATTTGCCCGACTGCGAATCCCAGCACGAACTGCAGTCAAGCCTATCCGTCACAAGGTACCTTGGTTTGCGTAGGTGGTGGAGTCTGCGCTTCACCAGACACTCCTATCGCAACACCAGACGGCAACGTTCCGATTGCAGATTTGAAGCCAGGCGACGTAGTGTACAGTTCTGACGACGCAGCACTCGTTGCCGTACCGCTGATACGAGTGACGCGCAGGGCCGTGAGCCACCACTTCGTCGTGCACTTACGTACCAGCCGCGGCAGCGAGCTCACTATCAGCGCTCCGCATCCAACTGCTGACGGTCGAACCTTTGGCGATCTGAAGGTCGGAGACTCATTGGACGGCGACACCATTGTCGCGCGTGCATTGGTGCCCTATCCATTTGGCTACACGTACGATATCTTGCCCGCGTCCCCATCCGGCACCTACGTGGCCAACGGTCTGTTGATCGGCAGCACGCTCGCAGAACGCTCTTCGATTTCGACATGCGTTGGTGCAAGACGTTAATCGAAACTCTATGTGAGCAGCAATTCCACGGGTCTTGTTTATCCTCTCGGTCAAGCATGTTCCTGAGCAACACTCATTGGAGAGAAGTGCCCGGATATGGCAAGATGACCGAGAGCTCAGTGCATTGAATGCAATCGCATTCGATCTATTGAGATTGACCCCGAATCAACTTGATGAGTCTCTCCAGAACAACACCCTGCAGGAGATTTTCGATGACGAACAAGAAGAAGGCGAATAGCCCAATTCTCGAAGCGGTTCACGAAACAGCGCGTGACCTTCACGCGGCGGAGTTTATCGATATGCGTCGCATGCGTGAGTACGATGCACTTTGCCTTACTCCGATCCCTGCGTATTCCAGTCGGAAGATCCGCGCTTTGCGCTCGCGTCACAAACTCAGCCAAGCGGTGTTCGCATCGGTGCTCAATACGAGCCTATCCACGGTCCGTCAGTGGGAAATTGGCGAGAAGCACCCAAGTGGCCCGTCTCTCAAATTGCTCAATCTGCTCGACCGCAAAGGGTTGGAGACGTTGATTTAGCAAATAATCTGGCAGTCTGAGGCTGGCTGGCAGAATGCTTTGGCCGGACCGCAAGAAACCTCGATAAAATACGCAGAAGGTTGACGTCAACCCCGCCCAGGCCTCATGGTTTGGGCAGCCCGCAGCAACGTTTGACCGATTCGCCATCGGTTGGAAGGGCACCTGGCCAGAAGGCGCGGCCGGGGATGTTGCCGGCCCCGGCATGGTTCGCCCCCCGGGGCCATCTCTTTTCTACGGTGGGAACTTGGCGCTCTTGGCGCGACGGGCGGCGAGCCATGTCCGTTCGTCTATCGGGTACGCCGACACGCAAACGAAGTCGGTTTCGTCGCCAGGGCGCAGCACAACTCGAAGGTAGCGCCCGTCTGGCAAGCGCGGGCCGTGAAACATTCGCATTTCGTGCCCACGCTGTCCCGTGCCAGGAATCGACACTGTGAACCTCGCGACGGCCTCAAGTGCGCGATCCATGAGCCGCGCGCGGTCGACCGAGAACCGTCGAATTTCAACGCGGCCACCGTGCACACGTCGGACGACTTGCTCGGCACTTGGAACGACGATGCCTGTTGGTGGTTCCTCAGAGAACATGTGGCTGGCCGCGCTTTCGAAGAAGATGCGCACAGTCTTGCCGTAGCAGTTGACGTCGTGGACTCCAGAAATTCGCTCCGCGTAGTAGTCTTTCGCCTCGGCGACGGTGCTGATGAGTTCAGAGCGGACGACGACGTAGAAGGCCAAGCGCCGGCACCCTACGTCAGGACAATTCTGTTGCCACAACAATGCAAGAACCGAGGGGTTTCCCGCGGAGAATCTACCCCGCCCTTCGACACGCTCCCAGCCAGAACCACTCGAGGGGGAGCACAGCCTGCCCCCTGGTGACGTCGTTCAGGTAGTGGCCCACCTGTCCTGTCCTGTCCTGTCCTCGGGAAACTTACGGGATGAAAGTTACACGTGGACGGGTGCGAGATTACAGTGTGGCGACTAGGTCACTCGACCGGGGCGATTGTCTAGTAACGTCTAGCAATGGTCAGTAACGTAACGCGCGTGACTCGGTCAGTCGACCTCGTCTAGCGTTTGCGATGGTTAGTAGACAATCCAAAGCGGTGGGTGCATATACGATGCATGCGACAAGCGAAGCCCAAGGGCATCGTTTGCGGCGGTCGAATCAATCAGACGGATCATGCCATCATCAACGCAGTCCGTGAGAAGTTCGGCCTGCGCTCGGCCAACGAAGTCATGCGCATGGGGTTACGGTCCGTTGCCCGTGAGAATGGCTTCGACGTCTCGAAGTTGGAAACTGCCGTAAACAGGCCAGAAGCCGCCTGAAATTCAACGGCCCCGCGGTGCTGAAACACCCGAGGCCGCGACCGAGAAAGTGGATTTTCCCGATGACCCAAGCTAGCAAGAAGCACGCCGGCGGTCGATCTCGCAAAGGCACCATCGAGTTCAAAAACGGCACTTGAGCGGTTGCGGTCGCCACCAAGGTCGAAACCTACGCGGAGGTAGCCACGCGAGTCAACAGGCAACGCGAAGCCGAGGGCGTTGCTGGTGCTTGCCCCGAGCTGTCCCGCGAGAAGATTTGGATCATCCCCGAGATCGGTCACCTCGCGGTCGAGTCGGTCAAGGCCGAGCATGTGGCGGCCATCTACGAGAATGTCCGCAGTGCTGGCAAGTCGTCGTCGCATCTTCGACACCTGCGTTCGGTTCTGAGGAATCGCCTTGCGGTAGCTTTCGAAGAGGAAACGATCCAAGCCAATCCAGTCGACCGCGCGAGGCTTCACAAGGGCAAAATCGATCGGCTGGAACGAACTGTGCTGACTGACGACGAACTTGTCCGCTACCTGGGGTGGCAGCACCCGCAAGTGCATCACAGGCGCGCGGTACTCGAACGGCAGACCATGAGCGTGCTGGCCAGAATCTTTGGCGGCCTTCGCACAGGCGACCTTCATGCACTCAAGTGGTCCGGGTTCGACACCACCAACGACGCATTTACGAACGGCAAGGCACTACGGCAAAAGACCAAGCGCCCGCAGACCATCGAGGTTCCGGAGATGCTTCGACCTATCTTGCGCGACTGGTGGGAACGCCAGGGCAAGCCAGCTTCGGGCTTAGTATTCCCCTGTCTGCGAGGCAAGCGGGCTGGCGAGGGCACCAAGATAGGCGTCAGCCATGCCGACGCGCTACGCCGGGACCTGGCTCGCGCATTCGGTATCGAAGTACTCAACACCACGTCCGGCAAGTGGGAAGTGGCTCGCGACATGTCCGATCGTGAGCGTGAGCTACTTGAGGAAACCGAGTTCACTCGCCCGGTTGACTTTCACTCATGGCGCCGTGCATTCGTCCAGGCCTTGGCCGATATGGGAATGAGCGCGCAGCAAGCACAGAAACTTGCAGGACACGCCGACCTAAGCGCCCATGAGCGCTACCTCAGGAACTCGACCAAGACGTTGACCATCCCCGAGGCAGCGTTGCCACGACTTGGAGTTTCGTGGCAACCTTCTACGATTCAGTCGGAGCCGGTTTCACAACCAGGCTCCTTTTCAGCGCGCCACGCAAGATTCGAACCTGCGACCTTTGGCTCCGGAGGCCAACGCTCTATCCAGCTGAGCTAGTGGCGCGTGTGAGGCGAATTCGTACCTACCCTGAAGCCGTTTGGCAAGCCCAACGACAGGGGTACTGAAGTTCTGGTACCCTTCAGGGCATGCCGGTCGTGCCGATTGCCTGCCTCACCGACAACTACGCCTACGCGGTGTTTTCCTCGGGGAACGCTGCGGCAGTTGTCGTGGATCCGAGCGAGGCTGAGCCCGTCATCGCGGAGCTGGAGAGGCTCGACCTTCGGCTGGGTGGCCTGCTGCTGACGCACCATCATTGGGATCACGTCGGCGGTATCGAAGGGCTGCTGGCGCGCTATGGAAACTTGCCGGTCATTGCGCATGCGGTCGACGCTGCCAAGGTACCATCTGTCAATCGTACAGTGAGCGACGGTGAGTCATTCGAGCTTTGCGGTATCGATTTCGAGGCCATGCACGTTCCGGGGCATACGCTCGGGGCCGTGGCGTATCGGGCGATGGGTGCGTTGTTCACAGGCGACACGCTGTTCGCCGCGGGCTGCGGTCGGCTCTTCGAGGGAACGGCCGCGCAGATGCACGCGTCGCTGTCTAGGCTCGCTGCGTTACCGATGGATACTGAAATGTACTGCGGTCACGAATACGCGTTGCTGAATCTCGCGTTCGCGGCTGCAATCGAACCAGGCAATCACGACGTTCGAGCTCGCATTGAACGAGTGAAGGCGCTCCGTAATGCGGGCCGCCCGTCGGTGCCCTCGACAATTGGTGAGGAATGCGCAACCAATCCGTTCCTGCGCTGCGACCAACCAGAATTTCGGCAACGCGCAGCGGTTGAACGGTCATTCACCGAGCCTTCGCGCAGCGGCGCCGCGCTCTTCGCCGAAATCCGCAAGCGTCGAAGCGAGTTTCGCGCATGAGCCGTACGCCAAGCGACACCCACCCGTTTTCACCGGCGCCTAGTGCCAGGATGGGCTTCTGTGGGCTGGTGCTTCTGTTGGTTGGTGCGGCGTGGTCATGCCGACGTTCGCCCGAACGAGGTGCTCCACCGTTGGCGACTCCGCGGGCCGCGACGCAGCTTGTCGTCGCCGAGCAAATCGCGCCGAGCGGCCACTCTGAGGCAGCGCTAGCGCTGAACGTTCACACTGAGGCTGTGCTGGCGCCAAGTCGTGCGGCTAGCGCAGGCGCGGCGACGAACGCTTCTAAACCGCAGTTGCGAGTGGCGCTTGAGCAGCAAACCTGGACGTTTCAGGATCCGAATTTCGGACGCATCGACGTCGTTGTGGTCTTGCCCGATCGACGCGCAGACGAAAAATTGCCAATGTTGATCGCGCTGCACGGGCGCGGTGAGGCGATGAAAGGTCCTGAGCGTGGGGCGCGGGGTTGGGTCGATGACTATGCGCTTTTGCGTGCAATGCAGCGCCTCGGTCGTCCACCGCTCACGTCGAGCGATTTCGAAGGGATTGTTTCGGTAAAGCGACTTGAGAAACTCAATCAGGCGCTCGAGCGGGAACCTTACCGGGGGCTCGTGGTGTTGTGTCCCTACACGCCAGATCTGCTCGCTGGCGAAAAGCCCTTCGAATACGCGCGGCCCTACGCACAATTTCTTGTCGAAACGCTTTTGCCGCGTGCTCGTCGTGAATTGCCCGTCATTGGCACCCCGGAGACCACTGGGATCGATGGCGTGAGTCTCGGCGGGCGTGTTGGGTTTCTCGCGGGGTTGTTTGCCGCCGAGCACTTCCACACCGTTGCCGGACTTCAAGCGGCCTTCGAGAGTTCGGATGCGGTGGCCCTCGGACGTCTTGGTGACGACGCCTATCGACGCAATCGAGGGCTGCGGTTTCGGCTGCTGACGAGCGATCGGGATTATTTCATCGAAGCCAATCAGAGCATTGCGGCCGAGTTCGAACGCCGGCACTTGCCCCTACGGTTCCTCATGGTGCCAGGTCCGCACGACTATATCTTCAATCGTGGTCCTGGTTCGATCGAGATGCTCTTCTTTCACGATCGAGCGTTGCGTCGCGAGGCTTGGCCGGAATAGGTGACGGCTCTAGAGCGAGCGTTCAGGTGACGCAGTGGGACGTCGAGCGTTCAAGTGACGTAGCCGCGCCGGACCAACATCAAAGATAACCAGCCGGACCAACCAGTTCCGCGAGCACGGCCAGGCTTGCTAGGGAGTCGGACTCGAATCGGAGGCCGAGCCGGGTGTCACCCTCGATGGTGGGGCGCATCCAGGCAACACGACTTGGGATAACCAACGGCTCCCAAAGTTGTGGAGCGTCGATGCGTAGCCGAACCGAGGTTCCGAGCGGCAACGGTTGCGAAATGACGATGCTGGCGCCCCCGAGCCCCAGATCGAGCAACTTAGCGCTCAACTCCCAACCCAGAACCTCACTTTGAACCCTTACTGGGAGGCTGGTCGGCCGCCTCTCGAAGGCTCGGAAGTGGTCGGCAATGGGCACGGCGGAACGTTATCACGGGTTTGCGTGACATCTAGAAATGTCGGCGAGTTGATGCCGTTCCGACCCGAGGCCGCACGGGGTTCGGGTCCAAGGCAGAGTGACATCGGTCCTCGGGCAGTAGGTCGAAGCCGGCCGAATTGCAGTTACTTGGGCATCCGGACCCCTTGTCCGTTACGATGGCTGGGCACGCCGACGTCTGATCCATGCGTGCTTCTAGCGCGTCGATTTCAGTCGGTGCGCGCTTATCAGGTATCGAAGATGGCCCAGCAAACGCGAAAAGACCCCCGCGCGAAAGTGCTCAGTATGACGGTGCGCTACAAGAGCGCCACGTTGGACGAATTCATCGAGCATCACTCGCACGATGTCAGTCGCGGGGGAATGTTCATCAAAACCCCACAGCCGTTCCCTCCGGGCACATTGCTAAAATTCGAGGTCCGCATTGCTGAGGATCGCAAAGTGATGCAGGGGGTTGGCCGCGTCGTTTGGAAGCGAGATCTCAATTCGGCAGACGCCGAACGCCCTGGCGGCATGGGTGTAAAATTCATCAAGCTCGACGATGACTCTCGCCGGCTTATTGACCAGCTGCTGAGTACGCGACGCGACGAGCTCTCTGCTTTTGATGCCGAGAGCTCTCAGCCAGGTGTCGACACCGAGGCTATGGTTGGGCTAGGTACCGATCTGCTCTCGGTCCCAGGCGGTGCTGACGTTCAGTCCTTCTTTCCAAGGAACGACCCAGCTGAACTTCCACCGCCCGAAGACCGCACGGTCATGAAGCAAGCGGCGGAACTGCTTGAGGAGGCCTTGCGTGAAGTTGGGTCCGACGAGCCTGCGAAGCTGCCCAAATTGCCTTCCTTGAGCCCGGTTGCCGCGGATGAAAAGGAAGACACCAAGCCGGGACGCGTTCCCAACTCCAGCGATTCCGTGGCGCGACTTCCAGCACCTAAAATGCCGGCAGGCAAGGCTGTGAATATGCCAGCCCCGGCGCCGAAACCACCAGAGGCCGAGCGCCCTAAGTCAAGTGTACCCGCGAAGGCGGGCGGCGAAGTGACTATCGATGCTGCAGTGGAAACCAAGCCGGCGGATTTGGCTACGGCTGCCCGCGGCATCACCGAGAAGGCTCGTGCGGTTGCGGCTTCAAAGGCTCCATCGCCCCCCGCCGCAAAGTCGGCGAGTGTTGGTGCGCCCGCAGGCAAGGTGCCAAGCAAAGCGGCCGCTACGGCGGCGACTTCCGCCAGTCAATCCAAACCGGTCACTGCCCAATCCGCACCTTTGCCGCAAAGCGCCGGCGGCTCTGGTCGCGCCGCGTTTTGGCTAGCTGCGGTTGCGATTTGCGCTGCTGGAACTTGGTGGCTCTGGAAACCACGCCCCGTGGAACCACTACCAAATCCGCCGGTTCAGAGCGAGCCTGTGACCAAACCACCGGAGCCCGCTGCCGCGCCACCGGTACTACCGTCCGCGGTCATTGCGGAAGTGGCTTCAGCGGAGGCGCCCGCCGCTTCTGCCGCTTCTGCCGCCGCATCCGCGGTGCCGTCGGCCGCGGCGGAAGCTTCTGTGCCTGTTGCGGTAGCTACAACAGCTGCCGTGCCAGCACCTGCAGCCGCGCCGAAGGTGGTCGTGCCGTCCATTGGACGCACTGGCATCAAACCGAAGAGCGCACCTGCCGCTGACTCTCCAGCGCAGAACACCGTCGAGCCAGCAGCTCCCTCCGAGCCCGCAGCACCTGCCGCGCCTGAGGCACCCGCAGCGCCCAAAGAGGTTTCCCCCACTGAAGCGAAACCCGCAGTACCCGCAACAGAACCTGCTGCGCCTGCGTCCCCAACACCGGCGGTGCCTCCCGCAGCGGAAGCACCGAAGAAGCGAAAAGCTCCGGCGGCCGACTCGGACAACCCGTACTAAACGCGCCCGCTCGCCTTCAGCGACTTAGTGGCCAGAGACGGCGCCATCGTCAGGTGGCGCCGCGCCTTTCCGCCCATGCCGTCTGACCCGCCACCTCCCTTACCGCCACCACCGCCACCACCGCTCGTGCCGAGCTCGGGTACCGATCCGCGGATCGGGACCATTTTGGCTGACCGGTACTTCATTCACTCTTTGATCGGCGAAGGTGGGATGGGCAAAGTCTATGCGGGTGAGCATGTGCTCATGCACAAGCGCGTGGCTGTCAAGGTGTTGCACAAAGCGCTGACGACCCTCCCCGACGTCGTTCAACGTTTCGAACGCGAGGCCATGGCCGCGGCAAACATCGACGACCCCAATGTGGCTGCGGCAACCGACTTTGGCCACCTACCCGAAGGGTTGGTGTTTATTGTGCTGGAATACGTTCAAGGGACCAGCCTGCGTTCGGAGATTGCCGACGGTCCCTTTGGCGTAAGCCGTGCTTTGCACATCGCCCGTCAGATGGCTTCGGCACTGGCAAGCGCGCATGCGCGCGGCATCGTGCACCGAGACTTGAAGCCCGAGAACGTGATGCTCGTCGAGAAGGCGGGCGATCCAGATTTCGTCAAAGTGTTTGATTTTGGGATCGCCAAGGTCCCGATCCAGGAGATCTCCGAACAGGGCTCAGTTCGACCAGGAGAGATCATCACTAAGGTGGGGATGATCTTCGGCACGCCGGAATACATGGCGCCTGAGCAGGCCCTGGCGCAGGATACTGACGGTCGTGCGGATCAGTACGCGCTTGGTGTCGTTTTGTTCGAGATGCTGACGGGCCATCGACCGTTTCCAAGCAATTCTCAAGTTGGCATCCTTGCTCAACAGCTCAAGGGGCCGCCTCCGAAGGTCAGCGACAAGGTTCCAACCCTTGGGATCCCCGCTGAAGTCGAGTCACTTGTCGACCGGCTGCTCGCCGTAGACCGCGATCAGCGTTTCGATAGTGCGCTCGAATTGGTAGTGGCAATCGAGGAACTACTACTGGAGATACAACCTGCGCTGCTCATTCGCGGTTCCCGCCCCGACGCGTCGCAGGGCCCGCTATCCCGCACTGAGGGCCCAATCAGCTCGCGCCTGCGTGGTCGGCACGACGCTTCACTTGAGGTTTCGCTCGAGGAACGCTCAGTGCCGAAGGGCGGATTGCTCGGCATCGGGCTACCTGGCGCAGTTGCGCGAGTCTATCGGCGACTGCAGCGAACCACGCCTCACAAACATCATGGCCTGCCCGCTCAGTTGGTACTGGCACTCATGGGCGGGCTTCTGGTTGGTGCCACAGCCGTTGCCATTGGTCTGATTGTGGTTGCGCTGCGCGCCGAGCCCGAAGTGGGGAGACGTCACTTAGCACCGAATGCAGTGCCGAGCGTTGCCCGCGCGGCTACTTGGTCACCGACGCCCGAACGTTCCCCGGCTGCAGCCTTATCGATGGCTCGTGCCAATGGTGCGGTGGCACTTGACGCGTTGGCGCAGCAATACCCGCACGATCCGAGCATCGTTGTCGAGTTGGCAAAGGGCCAATTCGCCAGCGGCGAGTTCCCGGCGGCAGTGGGCAGTATTGACCGCGCGCTCGTCATCGACAAATCTCTGGCAAAGGACGCGGAAATTGCCTCGTTGCTCTGGAAGCTCGTGCAGAAGCGCGAGTGCAACGAACCGGCATTCAAGTTGCTCGAGGGTGTAATGGGGGCGCGGGGCGCTGATATCATCTATGACCTAGCCACGACTGCGGGCGTTCGGCGTGACATCAAGCTGCGAGCCGACGAGTACTTCGCAAGCGGTCGATATCGAGTTGCGAGTTCGCCGGAGCTGGCCCTGCTAATGACGCTTCGAAACGCAGCGAATTGCGCGGAACGTCGACGTGCGATTGAGCAAGCGGCCTCTCTCGGCGACGAGCGATTCCTGCCGTTGCTCGAAGCGTTGCAAGACAAGTCGGGCTGCGGTCCGCACAAGCGAGACGACTGCAACTCCTGTTTGCGTCCAGCGAACGTGCTCGAACATTCGACCACCGCCATCCGACAGCGTGCCGGACCCGAGTAGGCACTATTCGAATTTTTCGTACAAATGCAGTTTGGCGCGACTTGCCCGAGGCAAATCGCGCCAAACTTTCACTTGGTTAGCCTAACTCAGTCTTTCAACGCTCGTTGCACGATGCGCTTGAACTGCGGGTATGGCTGAGCGCCACTCAGGAAGTAGCCATTGATGACGAAGGCCGGCGTGCCTTGAATGTCGGCGGCTTTAGCCACAGCGACGTCGGCATCAATGACTGCCTTGTGCTTGTTGCCGTCGAGGGCGGCTTTGAATTTAGTCATGTCAGCCCCCATTGATTCGGCAATCTTCTCGAGCCCCGCACGCTTGATGCCATCGGGCTTGTCCTGGACGTCGAACAGCTTGTCGTGGAACTCCCAGAAGCCTTTGTTGCCCTTCTGGTCAAAGATTTCTTGGGCAGCTTCAGACGCCAACGGTGCGTCCTGATGGAAGGGCAGCGGCATGTGACGCCACACGAGCTTAATCTTGTCTTTGTATTCCTGCTCGAGCTGAGCGAGCGCCGGCTCGACGCGCTTGCAGAAGGGACACTGGAAATCACTGAAGATTTGGATCGTGACCTTGGCATTGGCCGGGCCCTTGACGGCGTTGTCCTTGCCAGGTGCAGCAACTTGCTTCTTCTCCGGGGGCGGGGGCTCTTTGCCCTCCTTCATGATTTCGTCGTACACCTTGTCGCGCGCAATTCCCTTAGCAACCACGGCTTTGGCCTTGGCGAGCTGGGCGTCGACCACTTCTTGGAACTTCTCGTAGGGCTGTGCGCCTTGAACGCGGTAACCGTTGATGAAGAAGTGGGGAGTGCCCTTGGCATTCAGATCGCTGCCGAGCTCCAGGTTGGCATCGAACTTGGCTTGGTACTTGTTGTCGGCGATGGCGCTCTTGACCTGGGCCCAGGGGATCCCGAGCTTGGTCGCGATGGCTTCGAAATCAGCATCCTCAAGCTTCGGATTGCTCTCGAAGATGGCGGAATGCGCTTCCCAGAAGCCCTTGTCGCCCTTCTGCTTGTAGGCAACCCGGGCCAAGACCGAGGCTGGAATGGCGCGCTTGTGGAAGGGTAGTGGATTATCCTTCCAGACAATGCGCACGTCGTTGCCATACTTGGTGACGATCTGCGACACGGCGGGCTCAACGCGCTTGCAGAAGGGGCACTCGAAGTCACTGAATACGACGATGGTGACGAGGGCATCTTTCGGGCCCTTGACTGGATCGTCCGTGAGAACAGGAACCTTCCAAACCGCGGTATCCTCTGGGGGTTGCTCGGGCTTCTTGTCATCCTTGGCCGCCTCGGGTGCCGGGTTGCCAGCGTTCTTCTTGCAGAGATCGACGTACACCTGAGTCTTCGGGGTGCCCGAGGCGAGCAGCTTGTTGGCTTCTACCAATTGCTGGTCGACGAGCTCTTTGAACTTTTCGTAGGGCTGTGCACCGACCAGCGTGATGCCGTTGATGCGGAATGCAGGGGTGCCAGTGGCACCAATCTTCTTCGACAGCGCGAGATCTTCGTCGACCTTGGCGGCGTATTTTTTGGACGCGTAGTCGGCCTTGAATTTTGCTGCATCGACGCCAGACTTCGCAGCCCAGCCCTCGAAATTGGCTTCCTTCAGGTCGCGTTGGTTCTGGAACAAAAGGTCGTGGAACTTCCAGAAGGCTTCCGAGCCGCCGAGCCCGAAAACCGTGGCTGCGGCCTCGTGCGCGGGGCGCGCTTCCTTGTGGAAGGGCAACGGACTGTGCTTCCAAACGATGCGCACCTTGTCCGGACCGAAGTTCTTCTTGATTTGCTCCATCGTGGGCCCGACGCGTGAGCAGAACGGACATTCGAAGTCGCTAATTTCTACGATGGTGACCGGTGCGTCGGCGCGACCCCAGATTGGGTCCTTGGCGGTGACGGGCACCGGCGCAGCGCTGTGGTCTAGCCCCGCGGTCGCGGCGGCTTGGTCAGGACCCATCCCGACGCCATGAGCGCGGTCAAGTCCCCACATCAGGGCCAATCCTGCCAAAAATGACAGAAAGAACCCAACGATAGCAGTTCCCTTGTTCATTGATTCTCCTAAAAATTCACAGACGGTTTCTCTTGAATCACTAGATGCGAGACATCTGTTTTGTCCAACAACAAACCCTTGTTGCTCGCACAGGTCTGGTCACTACGATGGACCAACAAAACTAACGGATTTCATCGGATTGGCTCGCGCAGCAGACGGCAACCTCAGCCGCCCTCGAACGCGGTAGGGCGTGAGCGTCAGGCTCACGCAGCCTGACATGGTGGACGAAATACCTCGCGCAAAGCCCCGCGCTCGCGATAGGCCACATCATTAACTGCTCGCGGTTTCGACAATTCCACGAGCGGGGCATTGATGACGCGGTCGTCGAGACTGGAAATGCGAGCCGGATCGCTCGGGCTCGTCTCGAAGGGCAGTGGCGGAGAGTCTTTCTGAGGTGCGCGCTCAAGCACCGTCGCCCGTTCGAGCGGGTTTGGGTACGCTGCGCGAATTTCACCGCCCGTCGGCGCTGAACCTGGCGGAGGGGCTTCGATGCATTCACCAAAGATCGAGCACATCGGAATGGCGGGCATGGCCGATGCCGATGCGGGCACGAATTCGAACCAACTGAACAGACAAAGCACGAGCAAGCGCAGCAGCAAGAGCTGCCTTTGCCGACAAGGTCTGGTGGTAGGACGACACCCAACTGGCATGAAGGTACCGAAAGCGGGGCGGAGCATAACCCGGCAGGCAGGCGAAACAATCCCGTATCGAGCAACCCGACCTATGGAAGGCTCGCGCAGTCGGTCATCTGTTCGATCTGCTGTAACTAAGTTGGCCACTTTATCCTACATTGGCACCATCGAGGCATGAGCAGCCCCAAGATCAGCCCTAAGACTGCGAAATCGCAAGATAATAAGCAACAGGTCGTCGATCTGGACGAGGGGCTGCCCCGAATGTTCGAGCGCTACCTGTTGCTCAAGCGCATTGCCAAGGGCGGCATGGGCGAAGTTTTCTTGGCCACCTCGTCGGGCGCTATTGAGGGTGCGGAACGCCCATGCGTAGTGAAGGTGATCCGCAAGGAACACGCCGAGGACAGCTCCTTTTTGGCGCGCTTCATGGACGAAGCACGAATTCAAGCGCAACTTGAGCACCCAGGGGTCGTGCGAGTGGTGCTAGCCAGCCACGACGAGGGTGGCAAACCGTATGTAGTCCTTGAGCACGTCGAGGGACGTAACCTGAGCGAAGTGCGTTTGCGGGCGCAGCAACTGGGTGTGCGCATGAATTGGCCCGATGCAGTTGCTGTGGCCATTGGCTTGACCGAAGCATTGGCGCACATTCACGAACGCACAGACGCCATGGGGCGACCGCTGGCCATCGTTCACCGCGACTTGAGTCCGCAAAACGTGATGGTTGGATACGGGGGCGACGTAAAGGTGATCGATTTTGGAACGGCGCGTGGACACAATCGGCGATGTCACACCGTCGCCGGGATTGTCTTTGCGAAACCCGGTTATGTGGCCCCCGAGGTGGCAAATAACCAACCGGGCGGTGTCCCGGCCGATCTCTATGCGATCGGGATCATGCTGTGGGAATTGTTGGCGGGGCGCCGGTTCATTGCGGGCGATGCTGCCGAGCACTTGGCTGCAGTCGCCGCTGGCACCAAGTTGATTACGCCGATTGCCGAAGCAGTCAATGCGCCGCCGGAACTCGACGCCATTTGTCGCAAGTTGACCGCGAGCAAAATTGCGGATCGCTTTGAATCTGCGAGCGACGCCTGTCACGATTTGGCCCAATTGCTCAAGCGCGCCCCCAGCACGAGCGATGGTCAGCGCAGCGTTAGAGTCAGAACTTCACAATTGATGCAGCGGTTGTACCCGGCAGAGCCAACTCGCTCGCGTGCCGAATTCCAGCGCTTGGTGGCCGCGTCACGTCACATCGAGCCGCCGGCTTCGGCACTTGTTCCGTCGCCCAGTCCACCTGCGGCCGAGGCTGAGCCAGCGGCACCCGAGCTACTGGCGGGAACGCGCTATCAACTCGGCGAGCGCATCGGCGAGGGGGCGAGTAGTGTCGTCTACAATGCGCTGCACGTTGACCTCGGGCGTCGCGTTGCCCTAAAGGTGTACCAGGCGAACCCTGGGCAAGCGGCACTGGAGGTCTTCCGTCGCGAGGCCCGCAATGTGGCCCAGCTCAGCCACGACAATATCGTCAAGGTTCATGATTTTGGGTTAACCAAGGACGGCCAAGCCTACCTCTCTATGGAATGGCTTGATGGAGAGCCGATGGATCGGCGTCTTTCGGAGCACGGTGCGCTTGAGGTGCGCAGCGTCTTGTCGCTCGGTGTGCAGATCTGTCGCGCTCTCGAGGCGGCCCATGGCGCAGGAATCGTCCATGGCGATATCAAACCCGCCAACCTGTTTCTGACCCGACAGGGCACAGTGAAGCTCCTCGATTTCGGCGTTTCTGCCCTCGGGCAAGAGCAACACGCCACCGTGGGAGACGGTGAAGCGTTCAGTCTGACTGGGACGCCCGAATACCTGGCGCCAGAACAGATCCGCGGGCAAGAGGCAAGTGCGCATTCCGACCTATATGCCTTGGGCGTCGTGTTCTACGAACTCTTGACCGCCACTCGTCCGCACGAAGCAGATTCTTTGGCGGTGCTATTGGGGCGTAAGTTGGAAGGGCAGGTCGAAGCCCCGAGTCAGCGCGTCCCCGCGCGTCGCTTGCCGAAGGCGGTAGACAAGCTGTGCCTAAGGCTGCTGTCGACCAAGCCCGACCAGCGTTTGGCCAGTGCAACCGAATTGCGCCTCGCCATCGAGCGGATTCTGGACGGTCTGGCCCAGGGCCAGCGGCGTGTTGCTCGACCGCTTCGAATGACGGCGAGCGCTGTGATGCTACTGCTCGGTGTGGCCAGTTTGACGGCGTTCGTGCCGTCGGTGCGCAACGAGGCCACGGTGCTTACGCGTGCAGCAGTTCACTTCGTGAACTCCGATCCGCTGCACCTTGGCGTTCCGGGGCTTGCTCGTGGCATGCAAGCGGCACAGCTTGAGGCGGGCCAGGCGATCGAGACCGCACAGCGCGAGGCGAACGAGCCAACTCGCTTAGCCAAACAAGACACTGTTGGCGTGCTGCCAGCAACCGCGCCCGCGGGCGACGCCACGGCAGTGGCAAACGTCGTCGAGGCCGCGGGCGAAGTGGTTGGCTCGGACGGAGCAGCAGCGGACACGGTCGACAAAATTGACGTAGCTGACAAGAGCGAAAGAGCCGCCAAGAGCGACAAACCAGGCAAGCTCGAGCATGACTCATTGTTGAGCATCGAACGCGCCATGGCGGAAAATAAGCCGCTGCGGGCACTTGACATCGCGCGACACCTCGAAGGGGCAGACCGCAGGAGCCCGGCCATGCTAAAGCTATGGATCGCTGCAGCCACAGCAACCCACGCGTGGGGTGAGGCACGTCGCGTGGCAAAAGAGTTGAGCGTGGTTGATAGTAGCGCCGAGAACCTGCTGGCTTTGGCAAGTCTCGAGCGCAGTGTAGGCCACGCCGATGCAGCGCGAAAGACCCTGACTCGGCTGCTCGCGGCTCATCCAGACAATTTGCAAGCCAAGGCACTTCTGTCTCGCATCGAGCCAGCGGCCCGGGTCGCGGCTCGGTAATGCTGGTTAACCAGCTAAGGTGAGTTGCCCGGGAGAAGTACGCCACACGCTGTCGCTACGCGTACCTCGGGCGCATCATCTGCCAGCGCCTGAGCGACACCACTAACATCACCCAATTTCCAGAGCAGGCGTGCGGCGTGGGCGCGGCTTGCCCACTTCGCGTGGCCAAGTTGGGCTCGCAGAGCCAGTCGAACGGTTTGATCGCCTTGCAATGCCAGTAGCTCGCGCGCGAGGAGAGCGGCGCTCGAATCACCCAGAGCCAGCTGACGCAGCCAGGTAATGGCCGGGAACTGATGATCCGGCTGAGCAAGCCAGCGACCGAGCGCGTGCACACGGATTTCGGGCTCTGCAGTGAGCCCCAGGCGCAGGAGCTGCTCGGCGTGCTCCGGCAGCCTCCAATCGGCCACGCTAATGGCGAGTGCTTTGTCTTCACTCGCGCCAAATTCGAGGCTGCGGGTGAGTCTCGCGCTACCAAAGCTTCGAGCCACCGAAGTGCCTGTGGCCAGATTAGCCGCAGCCAATACGCCAACAAGACCAGGCTCACTGCGCGCGATCGCAATCAGCCGCCGTTGGCCGCCGATGGAAAAAGTTCGAGCTTGTGACAGCGCAGACACGATCGCCATGCGCAGTGGCGCATCGGCGCGGGCCCAGGCGTCCATCAGCACACTGGTGGCTTCGTCGCCCCCCAGGATCCCGATGGAAATGGCAGCATCTTGCCGGCATTGGGGCTCCGGATCTCTTCGCAAGAGCGCGACCAATGTGTCCCAGTGCTGAAGGGCAGGCGCTTTGAGGCAGGACTTCAACGCCGCTAGACGCACCCGTGGATCGGCGTCGTTCAGCAGCGTTTGGCGAATCGCCCAGCGCTCCTTCGCCTGACTATCCAGCGCTGCAGCGGCGCGCAGTGCCCCGCGGGCCGAGGCGATAGCCGAGGCCCAGTCCTCATTTGGAAATTGCCAACCCGCGGCGACAAGCGCCTGCAGAGCCGTGCCGGCGGTTTCGTCGGTTCGCTCGGCACGCAGCAGCAGCGGCGCTTCGAGGCGCAGCGCACAGTCCGACAGCTGCGCGAGGATGTGTTCTCCCTCTGGATCAGTCGCCGAGCGAATCTCGCGTTGCGCGACCGCAACCGCCAGTTCCTCAACTCGAGCGCGGGTAAAGGCGTTATGCTGCTGACCCTGCGCGATCGCATGGCTCAACTCGGGCAGCGTGCCGCGTTGGGCCATGGTCAACCAGGGAGCTTTCTGGCAACTCAAAACCAGAATCGATAGTGCCACCCAGCCAAAGGGTGCGTAACGACCAATGTTGTGTGGCAGTCTCATGGGAGCCATGGATAGCATAGGCCCAAAAACCTTCGTGGTGCTGGCGAATCCCCAGGCGGGTAAACTGCGACGATCGCGCGACTGGCAGGTCCAAATGGCCCGAGCCGTCGCCGGCAGGGGGCACGTCGTGGCTCCGTTGGGACCCGAAGACCTCGCTCGTTGTTGCAGTGAGATTGCCGCAGTGAATCCTTTTGCCCTCGGTATTGCCGGGGGCGATGGCACGGTCATGCAGGTGCTATCCGCCCTGCGCCGTGGGTACGGCCCCGCCCGAATGCCACCCGTATTTGTATTGCCCTTTGGTACGGTGAACACCACCGCGCGTCGCTGGGGTAGGCTCGCTGATCCATGGCAAATGCTTGAACGCGTCCTTTCGGGTGTTGGGCGCTGGCGCCCGCGTCGCACGCTGCGCATCGATTTGGCTGGCACGCCCTACGTGGCGGCCACAGTTGGCCTCGGCTTGGTCAGTCACTTTTTTGACGAATACGAGCAGTCGGGGCGTCGAGGTACCGTTCGTGCAGCAGAAATCTTCACCAAGGTCTTCCTGGGTTCGATGCTCGGCCATGCCTATGCTCGCCGGATTTTGGCTCCCGTCAGCGGAAGGCTCGCGATCGAAGGTCGAGCCAGCTCACTTCGTGCATTCAGTTTGCTTGTGTGTTCGGTATTCGAAGATGTCGGGCTCGGGTTGAGGCCTACCTACCGAGCATCGGAAATTCCGGGCCGCATTCATCTCGTGGCGACGGATCTAGACGTGCGGCGTCTCGGGCCACAAGCTATTCGGGTGTGGCTTGGGCGTCCTTTGGTCGCTGACCAGCTCGTCGATGATTTGGTCAACGACTTTTCGCTAGAGTTCGATCGAAAGACCTCCATCGTCCTCGATGGGGAGCGACTCGTTGCCGAGCGCATTGCGGTCAGGGCTGGTGACGAGCTTCTGGTCTGGGCGCCGCAGTAACGGACCATGCCGCGCCCCTCAGCAAAGCGCGGTATCGTCGACGGCGCGAAAACCCGCGCAGAATTTCGGCCTCGGCCAGCGGTGAGCTCTAGCTCTCCTTGGCGCGCTCGGCGTTGTTGGTTGCATCCCGATAGGCCAACGCTGAGCGCACGAAATGCGAGAACAGAGGGTGTGCGGCGGTAGGTCGGCTCTTGAATTCTGGGTGGAATTGGCACGCCACAAAGAAGTACGGATGGTTGGGCAATTCCACCATTTCCACCAAACTGCCGTCAGGACTCGTTCCGGATTGGAGCAGGCCATGTTGGGCGAGCTGTTCGCGAAATTGGTTGTTGACCTCGTAGCGATGACGATGACGTTCGCTCACTTCGTCGCGATTGTAGATCTGGTGCGCCAACGTGCCGCGCTCAATACGGCAGGGATAGGCCCCAAGGCGCATGGTGCCCCCCTTGGCCTCGATCCCTTGCTGATCCGTCATTAGCGCGATGACTGGGTGGCGAAGATCCTTGCCGAATTCGGCAGAGTGCGCCTCGGACATGCCACAGACGTTGCGCGCGTATTCGACGACGGCCATCTGCATACCGAGGCAGATGCCGAAATAGGGTAGGCCGGATTCGCGTGCGAACTTTACGGCTGCGATTTTTCCCTCGATTCCCCGATCTCCAAACCCTCCTGGCACCAGGATGGCATCAAGCCCGGTGAGCTTGGCCGTCGTGCCCTCTCGCTCGATTTCTTCCGAATCGAGGTAGCGTAACTCCACTCCGACGTCGGACTCTAGCCCGCCGTGAACGAGGGCCTCGTGAAGTGACTTGTAGCTGTCCTTGAGATGGACATATTTGCCCACGATGCCGATTTTGACAACACCATGAGTCGGACGCTTGAAGTGTTCGACGACTCGCTGCCACTCGGAAAGATCAGGCTGTCGCGACCAAATATTCAGGCGGTCACAGATCTCTTGATCCAACCCTTCGGCGTGCAGCACCAGCGGCAACTCGTAGATGCAGGCAACATCGACAGTCGAGATGACGGCGTTGACCGGAACGTTGGAGAACAGAGCGATCTTCTCCTTCAGACCGCGGCCGATTGGGCGATCGCAACGGCACAGCAAAATGTCGGGCTGAATTCCGATCTCGCGCATCTCACGCACCGAATGCTGCGTCGGTTTGGTCTTGAGCTCGCCAGCAGCGGCGATGTACGGAACCAATGTAACGTGGACACTGACCGCGTTTTGCGGCCCGGCTTCGAGTTTAAGTTGCCGAATAGCCTCGAGGAATGGCAGTGACTCGATATCGCCAACCGTGCCCCCGATCTCGACGATTGCGATGTCAGCGTCGCAGGTGCCGCTGAAGATCCGCGACTTTATCTCGTCGGTAATGTGCGGGATCACCTGAACTGTTGCGCCCAGGTATTGACCGCGACGTTCCTTGTCGATCACGGCCTGATAAATGCGACCGGTCGTGACGTTACTGGCACGAGTTAGCTGTGCGGACGTGAAACGTTCGTAGTGACCAAGATCGAGGTCGGTCTCGGCACCGTCTTCGGTCACGAAGACCTCGCCGTGCTGGTACGGCGACATCGTGCCCGGATCGACGTTGATGTACGGATCGAGCTTCATGTGAGTGACGCGCAAGCCACGCGCCTCAAGCAATGCGCCGAGCGATGCGGCGGCAAGACCCTTTCCGATGGAGGAAACGACTCCACCGGTGACGAGGACGAACTTGGTTCGGCGGTTCACTGGTTCACCTCTAGCTCGTGGGCTTCTATTGCTTCATAAAGCATGTCAAAACCTTCCCGTGAGGCCAACACCGCCTCCGTTTGCATCGACCCAGGGAACTGGGACGATCGTGGCCGCTTGCTGCTGGCGACCGAGACGTGCGGATGGATTAGACCGTGGCGCTTCGACGCTTGCGGTACCGAGTACGGCGCCTTGCAGCATGAGCGCGACCCCGCCTGCTTGGCCCAAGGCGTCGAACGTCACCAAGATGGTGCGCACCACCAATTGGAACGTGCTGCAGCCTGGATTCGATGCCGGACAACCCGTGTGAGCGAGGTCCAAGAACGGGCCAGCAACTGGGATCTGCAATTCGGTGCGATCGGAATGGCTCGGCCAGAGCTCGCGGATCCCCAGCGCCCCGCCGTACCAAAGCGCGGTTGTGCCTAAGCCCGCACCGAGCAGCAACCATCGCGCCGACTCCGGCGGCTTACGCAATGGCTTGTCGCGCAGCGCAGTGTCTGGAGAGTCGACTTCGATTGCTGTCGAGGCAAGGTCGGCGCGGTGCCCGGCGGGTGCCGCTGGTAAAGTCCCTCCTCTTAGCGACGCAGGCGGGATTAGCAGCGAGCTTGTTGCGGCGGGGGCAACCCCGGCAGATGCGGGCGCCGTAGCCGATGTTGAAGTTGGAGCCGCGGCAAGCGGCGCAACGGGAACGCTTGTTTGGGCGACCGCTGGGCTTGCGCCAAGCAAGGCCGTGAGCAACAGCTCGGCGGAGACGACGTAATGACTGAGGCGACGAGCTGGAAGCACGCCCTCTTTTGCTCATGTCTCACCAAGATTGCAAGCCCAACGCGGTCAGAAGATTTGCGTCGGGGAATTGTGTCAAAGTCCTGCCGGCCGGTTCAGGTCGCGCACTAACGTAAATCACCTACATTCGAAACCGAATTGAAACAGCGCACCAATGCTGGCCTCTCATTCGGACTGACGAAGAAATCGGCATTGCGTGTTCACAGATCGGCGAGCGCCTGCCAGCGCCCCTCAGCGCTCAGCGAGAACTTGCGGCCGCGACTGCGAGCAACGACGATTTGGTCTTCGTGCCAAAGCGGGACCACGGGCAAGTCGGACAGCATTAGCCTTGCCAAATCAGCATATTGTTGACGACGCTCGTCGGCATCAAACGTTGCGGCTGCGAGGTCCAACAACCGTCCAACCTCTGGGTTGTCGTAATGCGTTCGGTTCTTTCCCTGGGCATTTTTGGCACCGATGCCACGCGGGTGAAAGAACCAATTGAGTATATTTGGCTCGGTGAGCTCGGGGATTTGTAGAATGGCGAGTGTAAATTGCCCAGCGTCCAACCGTGAAAGCAATAGGCCAAGCTCAAGCGGCACGACCTGTGTTGCGAGGCCGGCGTCACCCAGCATCTGAGCTATTGCCCTCGCCTGCAGGATCCGACTTCGATCTGTACTGGTCAATAGCGTTACCGGGCCAAGCGAGGCCAGTTGTTCGCGCGCTTTCAACGGATCGAAGACAAGATCTGGTAGCCCTTTTGGTGCCGCCCAATGACCATCCGGAATTAGCCATTTTGCGACCCGTGCCTTGTCTGCAAGCAGACTGTGAACGATAAGCTTGCGATCGATGGCCATCGACAGGCCATGGCGCCGAGCGGCGCTGTCGAATGGCGGTCGGTCGCAGCGAGTCAGCAAATAAGTGACATTCGAACCCGGTCGCGAAGAAACGACGATGTCGCTAGTTTGGCTGGCAAGGCCTGCCAAAAGCGATGGCGAAAAGGCGTTGGGCGCGACCTCGGCTCGCCCCGAAAGCAAGCGCATCGCACGAGCGTTTTCGTCGTGAACCGTCCGCACGCTCACGGCAAGGCGCGGTCGATGCGCGAATGCATTCTCTGCGGGCAAGAGCCGTAGGGTACCGGGAGTATTGGCGTCGATTCGGAACGGCCCCAGCCCGTCGAGTTGTCCGTCGAGTTTCGGAGACACGCCGGCTTCGTCGGCGCGCAGTATCGGGATCTCGAGATCGGTCATCCAGCATGCGCGTGGCGCGCTGAGCGTCAAAGTTAGTGAGTGTGGGCCAGTCGGGTTGCAGCGAGCAAAGGACTCGAGAATGCTTCGATGCGGACTTTGAAGCCGCGGATCACGGATCGCTTCGATCGTCGCACAGACGTCGCTCGGTTCGAGCAGTTTACCGCTGTGAAATCGCGCGTTTGCGACCAGCTCGACGTCGATCTCTAAGGTGGCGCGACGAGTCAGTGAACGGGCTAGGTTCGGCTTCGGTTCGAGCGTATCGGGCTCCAGTGTTACTAGCCCCGCGTGAATCAGACGACTAACTTTGACGTCGAGCGCTCGGGTGGCAAATCGAGGATCCAGTGTCGCGGGCTCGGTGCCCACGAGGACTTCCAGGGCACCGGAAGGTTCTGGGGCACGCTGGCAACCGATCTCGAGCGGCGGCAGCATCATGCCGAGCAGGAGCACCGCGGGGCTTTTCAGGCGCATCAATCGGCGGTATGAGGTGCTTGTGGTGGATAAATCCTTACGTCGAGTCCCCGGGCCACGATTCGGAATCGCCCTTGGCGTGGGCGCTCTAACTTTGGTTCGGCTGGCTGTGGCCACGTCCGCGGAAGATACTCCGATTGAGCCCGCAGCAAAAGCCCCAGTGCCGGTCGAGCAACGTCTCGTGAAATGGGCGACCGAGCACCACGCAAGCCTGTCATTGACGGTCGCCTCGCTCGCTGGCGGGAGGCACGTCGCCTCGCACGACGGCACAGTCCTACGCAATCCAGCGTCGGTGAGCAAACTTCTGACGGCGTTCGCTGCCCTGAAGACTCTAGGGCCAAGTTACCAGTACAAGACTACGGTTCTGGGGCGCGTCTCGGATGGGCACCTTTCAAGCCTTGGCCTACGAGGGGAGGGGGATCCGTCGCTCACCAGCGACCACCTCCAAGGCATTGCCGCTCGGTTGTCGGCTATGGGCGTTGTCGCAGTGGACGACGCCATCATCGTCGACCAGTCGTACTTCGATGACCAATTCGTGCCACCAGCATTCGAGCAACAGCCCGACGAATGGGCGGCCTTTCGAGCACCAGTCTGCGCGACAGCCGTGGACAACAATCGGCTGACGCTGCGCGTCTTGCCGCGCGCGGCAGGGCAATTGGCTCGAGTGTTCGTGGAACCCCTCGGTGGGGCGGAGCTTTCTGGCGAAGTTCGCGCGGTCGCTAGTGGCACTAAGGGTAAAATGATCCACGTGAGCGTGGCGCCGGGCGTTGAGCGCCCGCTCGTTCGCGTCAGTGGCGAGATTGGCGCGAACGAGTTGCCTCTTGCCTTCGAACGACGCACCGATGATCCACGAAAGGTGGCGGGGTACGCGCTGCGCGAGGCGCTGAAGGTCCGCGGGATCAAGGTCCCGGCCGAGGTTTCTCTTGGCACGGGGGATGGCCTACCGACGCTGTTTGCCCACGAGTCTGACGCGCTTGGGATCCTCTTACATCGGCTGGGGAAGGAAAGTGACAATTTCGCGGCCGAGATGCTGTTGAAGAGCATTGGAGCAAAGTTGACGGGTGTCGGTTCGAGCGCGGCTGGCGCACGCGGCGTCACTGAATTGCTCCAGCGCCTCGGACCCGAAGGTGAACAGCTACGTCTTGTCAACGGGTCGGGCCTGTTTGACGCTAATCGTGTCAGCACGAATCTGCTCGTCCGCCTCATTGCCGAGGCGTCGGCAGATCCGACGATAGCTCCGGAGTACCTGGCACAATTGTCCATCGGGGGGGTCGATGGCACGCTCTCAAGGCGTTTGCGCAAACTACCTGCGGGGTGCTTGGTACGGGCGAAAACCGGAACCCTGCGCACCACGATTAGCCTCGCTGGCTTGATCACGCGCACAGACGGTCACGAGCTCGCGTTCGCGATCGTCATCGAAAACGTCAAGGACCAAGCTTCCACCCGGTCGGAGATAGATCGGTTTATCGGAGAGCTCTGCCTGGCGCCGCTTGCGTAGCATCACACCGCATCAAGCCAAGTGAACCTGCGTGGTAGGTATTCGGTCGCGAAGTTCGCGCTGCGAAGCCTGTGGCGAAAGGCTACTGAGCGCGACGTGAACGCGAATGCCATTCTTGAAGGCTGCGCACCAACTTGGATTCTTTGCCCATCGTGGCGCGGATCTCAAGCGCGTCCACGACGGCGAGCCCCGCCGCCATTGTCGTAAAATACGGGATGCTCGCCAGAAGGGCGCCGCGGCGAATCGAATAGCTGTCGCGGATGGCTTTGGTTGCCTGGGTCGTGTTGATGACTAGCTGTACCGTGCCCTCGCGAATCGCATCGACGACATGGGGCGAGCCCTGCTGCACCTTGTGAATGCGATCGACTGGTATTCGCGCTTCGTCCAAAACTTGTGCCGTACCTTCGGTGGCTACGAGCGAAAATCCAAGATTGCGCAAACGTCGAGCGGCCTGCACCGCGAGTGCCTTGTCCGCGTCCTTGACGCTGATGAAGACGCGGCCAGACGAAGGCAGCTGGAAACCCGAGGCAGATTGCGACTTGCTGAACGCGAGGCTCATTGTGGTGGCGACACCCATGACCTCGCCCGTCGAACGCATTTCGGGTCCAAGGATGGTGTCCACGCCAGGAAACTTTGAGAACGGCAGGACCGATTCCTTGACGGCGACGTGCGTGGGCAGGTGGTCGTCATCGATCCCGAGCGAGTCGAGCGAGCACCCCACCATCACCTTGGCGGCGAGCTTGGCCAATGGACGCCCCGTCGACTTCGAGACGAAAGGCACGGTACGAGACGCGCGAGGGTTGACCTCGAGCACGTAGACCACCTCGTCCTTCACGGCGAATTGCACATTCATGAGGCCCACGACGCCCAACTCTAGGGCCATGGCTTTGGCCTGTCGCTCGATTGCGGACACGACGTGGAACGGCAGCGAGTGCGGCGGTAGCACACTCGTCGAGTCTCCGGAATGAACGCCGGCCTCTTCGATGTGTTGCATGACGCCGCCGATGACGGCCTTCTTGCCGTCGCAGACCAAATCGACGTCAACTTCGGTCGCACGATCCAGGAACTGATCGATGAGCAGGGTCGGTTCGAGACCCTCTTCGCGGGCGGCTTCGATCGCAATGCCGACATAGGCTCGGAGCTCATCGTCGGTCCAGCACACCATCATGGCGCGACCACCGAGCACGTACGACGGTCGAACGAGCACCGGATAACCGATGCCTTTGGCAATGTCGACGGACTCTTCCCAGGTCCGGGCAATTCCGGCCTTGGGTCGCAGCTGCCCAAGTTTGGTTAGTAATTCGTCGAAGCGCTCCCGATCCTCAGCGCGATCTATCGCGTCTGCCGAAGTACCGAGCAGCTTGACGCCGGCTTTCTCGAGCGGCACGGCCAGCTTCAGCGGAGTCTGACCGCCAAATTGGGGGATCACGCCGAGCAGTTGGCCATTTTCGGCTTCTTCTTGGCAGATCGAAAGTACGTCTTCGAGCGTCAGTGGTTCGAAGTACAACCGATCGGAAGTGTCGTAATCGGTCGACACCGTCTCCGGGTTGCAGTTGACCATGATGGTTTCGTACCCAAGCTCGCGCAGCGCATAGACCGCGTGGCAACAGCAGTAGTCGAACTCGATGCCCTGCCCGATGCGATTCGGTCCGCCGCCAAGGATGATGACCTTCTTGCGATCCGAGACGTCCGCCTCCGACTCGGTTTCGTAGGTCGAGTAGAGGTAGGGTGTCTTAGCAATGAACTCGGCCGAACAGGTGTCAACGCGGCTGAATACGGCGCGGACTCCTTGGCTCAAACGCAATGCGCGGATTTCGTCCTCATTCGTGCCTCGCAGCCGGGCAATTTGTCGATCGCCAAAGCCCATGCGCTTGCTTTCGCGCAGCAATTCTGGCGAAAGGATCTTGGCTTCGACCAGACACTTCTCTTGATCGATGATGGCGCGAAATTGCGACAGGAACCACGGATCGATCGCCGTGCGCTGGAAAAGCTCGACGTCGGACATGCCGAGGCGCATCGCATCGACGACGTAGAACAAACGCTCTGCCGTCGGGATCGCCACAAGTTTTTCGAGCGAACTTATCAGCTCGGCCTGGGTCGCGTCAGGCAACTTAGGCGCCAACTTGGCCATGGGCGGCGCATCATTCAGAAGGTCTCGCTGCGTCGACGGATTGAAGTCGAGCACGCGGTACTCGACGCGGCCCAGCAACGACACAAGCCCGTCCTTGCCTGTTTCAAGCGAGCGGGCAGCCTTCTGCAAGGCTTCGGCAAAGGTGCGGCCGATGCTCATGACCTCACCGACGCTCTTCATTTGTGGCCCGAGGCGACGGTCGGCACCTGGGAACTTCTCAAACGCAAAACGCGGCCATTTCACGACCACGTAGTCGATGGTGGGTTCGAAGGCGGCGCTCGTTCCAGTGATGTCGTTCTGCAATTCGTCGAGCGTGAACCCGACGGCGAGCTTGGCGGCAATCTTGGCAATCGGGTAGCCGGTGGCTTTGGATGCCAAAGCGCTCGACCGCGACACGCGCGGATTCATCTCAATCACGAGCACGCGACCCGTGCGTGGACAGACAGCAAACTGAACGTTTGAGCCGCCGGTCTCGACACCGATCTCGCTCATCACAGCGCGTGCTGCGTCGCGTAGCCGCTGGTACTCGCGATCCGTGAGGGTCATCGCCGGGGCGACCGTGATCGAGTCACCGGTGTGCACGCCCATCGGATCGATGTTCTCAATCGAACAGACGACGATGAAGTTGTCGTTCTTGTCGCGAATAACCTCGAGCTCGTATTCCTTCCAACCGATGACACTCTCTTCGACCAGTACTTCGTGGACCGGCGAATTGAACAGTGCCCATTCGGTCTTGACCTCGAGCTCGCCGGCATTCTCAACGATCGCGCCGCCAGCGCCACCGAGCGTGAAGCTCGGTCGCAACAGCAATGGGTACCCAATCGTTTCGGCGATCTGACGCGCATCCTCGACGCTCTTGGCGTAGCCGGATTTGGGGCACTCGAGCCCCGCGTGCTTCATCGCTTCCTTGAACAGGAGGCGGTCCTCAGCTTTTCGAATCGAGTCGATCTGTGCGCCGATCAGCTGCACGCCGTACTTCGACAGCACACCCGACTCGTGCAGGCTGAGCGCCAGGTTGAGCGCTGTCTGGCCACCGAGAGTCGGCAGCAAGGCATCGGGACGCTCACGCTCGATGATGGCCTCCAACGTGTCGTGATCCAGCGGTTCGACGTAGGTGCGTCGAACCAGCTCGGGATCGGTCATGATGGTGGCAGGGTTGGAGTTGACGAGTACGACGTCGTAACCAAGGCCTACTAGTGCCTTCGCGCCTTGAGTCCCCGAGTAGTCGAACTCGCAGGCTTGGCCGATGACGATCGGACCGGAGCCTATGAGGAGGATCTTATGAATGTCGTCTCTTCGCGGCATTCTACCTCCGTCCCGTTATGGGCGGATTTCTTGGGGCCGCGTCTAGCACGTTGCGGGGACGACGAGAGCACAATCCGCCACGGCTGGGAGGCCTGGGGCGCTTTCGTCAGGAGGCCCGCGGGTCACTATTCCGATGGCAGCAAGAACGCAGAGTCTGCTGCAACGTCGCCACACTAGTGACCGAGATGCGTTTTTGACTCACGGGTGGCAGGCCGGGCTTGACGTGGCGCCGACTATCCGTCATAAGGCTCCCCTCTCGAGAGTCCCGACCAGCGGACCATGGGAAGTGCCGCTTCGGCGGCAGAGTGACTGGAGCCCGACATGCCTAAGATGAAGAGCAACCGTGCCGCTTCGAAGCGGTTCAAGATCACCGGATCCGGCAAGGTTCGCCGTGCGAGCGGCGGAGCGCAACACTGCATGATCGGCAAGTCGCGCAAGCGTCGTCGACGTCTTCGCGACAACGGTATGGTGCAGCCCGCGTTAGAGCACCGTATCAAGTTGCTGCTTCCGTACGGCTGAGCCGACGGAGCAGTGACTCAATCAAGCTGCTTCTGCCCAGTTGGGTGAAAAGCTAACCGTTTGATGAAAAGTCTGAGTACATAGGAGTCGACTATGCCGCGCGTCAAGAGAGGCCCGCAACCACGCCGCCGTCACAAGAGAGTGCTCGAGCAGTGCGAGGGTTTTTGGGGTGGCCGTAAGAATCGTATCCGCCAAGCCATGCACGTCCTTTGGAAGTCATGGCAGTACGCCTACGTCGGCCGAAAGCGCCGCAAGCGTGATTTCCGTCGACTTTGGATCACCCGCATCACCGCGGCGTGCCATCAGAACGGCGTCAGCTACTCGCGCTTCATGGGGACGCTGAAGCGTCGCGGCATTGGGCTCAATCGCAAAATCCTCGCCGATCTGGCAGTTACTGATCCGGCTGCCTTCAAGCAGCTCACGGCGCTCGTCGAAGCGAAGTAGGTGGCTACGGACGTAGGGCCGTCAAGTACCGACGCGGCCGGTCCGTTGTCTGGCAATTGTCTTCGGTAGGTCATGTCATGACGGACGATCCGCTGGCCGCAATCGAATCTGGGCTTGCCGAGGTCGGGGTCGAATATCGATCGCGATTCGCAGCGGCATCGACCGAGCAGGCGCTACGCGTGGAGCGTGCCGAGATCCTCGGCAAGAAGGGCACGCTCACGGGTGTCCTGAAGGTGATGGGCAGAGTGCCCGCGTCGGAACGCCCGCGTGTCGGCGAGCGAATCAACGCGGTGCGGGGAGAAGTCGATGCAGCCTTCGAGGCCCGTCTAGCGGAGCTTCGGGTTGAGGCCCGCCGGGCCGAACTTGCCGCACCGCCCTACGACTTGTCGCTGCCTGGCCGTGCGCCGTCCGGGCGTGGCCATCGTCATCCTGTGTTGACCGTGCGCGATGAGATCCTCGATATCTTCCGCTCGCTGGGCTTTGCCGTGGCTTGGGGCCCGGAAGTTGAGCTTGAGCAGAACAACTTCACCAAGCTGGCATTCCCGCCGGATCATCCCGCGGTCGACATGCAGGACACGTTTTGGGTGCGGGTTGTCGGCAGCCCCGAATCTGCGCGCACGTTGCTGCGAACGCACACGAGCAACGTGCAGGTTCGGGAGATGAGCACGAACCAACCACCGCTGGCTGTGGTCAGTGGTGGGAGCGTGTACCGTCGCGACGACGACGTTACCCATTCGCCGATGTTCCATCAAATTGAGGGATTCCTGGTCGGTGAGGCGGTGAGTTTTGCGGAGCTCAAGGGTTGTTTGACGGAGTTTGTTCATCGCTTGTACGGCGAGCGCAACGTCCGATTCCGGCCGAGCTATTTTCCCTTCGTCGAACCTGGTGCCGAGGTCGACGTTGCCTGTGTCTTCTGTGACGATGGCGCGGGTGGCGGCCGTTCGAGCTGTCGCGTTTGCAAGGCGACAGGCTGGCTTGAGATTCTCGGCTGCGGCATGGTGCATCCAAAGGTACTCGAGCTCTGCGGCATCGATTCAGAGCGGTTCACGGGTTTCGCGTTTGGCATGGGCATTGAGCGTGTCGCCATGCTTCGCTACGGGATCCCGGATATTCGCCTGCTGTTTGAAAACGACCCGCGGTTTTTGGCTCAGTTCTGAGCACTGGGCGTTGGCAGCGCTCGGCGCTGGCAAACGGGGTCGCGCCGCCTGTTCGGCGTTCTCTGGCTTGTTGCGGCGCGGATATGGCTGACGTTTACGCGACGAGCCGTCCAGAAATCAAGCGAGGGCATGACAGTCCGATCACGGAGCGCAGCCTGTGCCATCAGGGTGGCGTCTTTGGCCGGTCGGCATATTCGCTCAAGGGGCCGATAAGTCTGGCAATCAATCGCGGCATTCGGGGGGCCAAGTCAGAATAGGCTTGACAGACGAGCAAAACGGCAGCAAAAAAGACGGCCGTTTCGTCTCTGGTCTGAGCACCCTGTTCTTCAATCATTTCGAGTACAGGCGCGTTGAAGCTGGGTCGGTTGAGCGAGCGGGATGAGCGGATAACCTGCACATCCGTCAGGGTTCGCCACGAAACTCTTTCGTGGAACTGCCGTTTGTAGTAGTGGACGCTCTAGAATCTATCGTACATGCGCCCAGACTGTCCCACTTTATGAACTTTTTGGGGCACCACGGGCAGAAAAGGCAACCCTGCGGTGTTGACGATCTGCCGGCTCGGCAAACTAACGGACACCGACCCCTTCATGCCGCGAGTTGAGCCGATCCGGGCCCTGCAGGCAACTGGCAATTGAAACGTAGGGAACGGGATTTGCAACCAAGTAGACAGAGATCCAGGCGTTTCACTCAGACTAAACTAGCATCGGTTACCCGGCGGATCCAACAGCAACAGTATTCCGGTTCCACTTAGAGGCTTCTGATAGGGTCCGCGCTGCAGATCGGCAACCACTTACCCGGCCGTCATTAGCGGAACAACCGGGTCCAGGCACTACCACTCGTTCCTACTTTGCACCAAGTCATGCAGGACAAGATGTCTAACAGCCGTGAACCTCAGTACAGCGAACCACCGGAGTTCGATGCGGCTTACGCTAAGAACCCCGAGGCCGCGGAGGCCGAGCCGCGTCGAAGCGAGGGGCCTGCCCCATCCGAGATGCGCCATCAGGAGCCGGGTGTGGAGGCGTTTGCTAGCACGGAGTCCGTGGAGCCGCGCGACCTCGGACCGCTCGATGGCACGACTGACTCGATGCTGTCGCGTTACTTCCGCGACATGGCAACTCATCAGGTCATGGGCCCTGACGAGGAGCTGGAGTGCGCCCAGGCGGTCGAGGAAGCCGAGATCGAGCATTGGGTGGCTCTGCTTTCGTACGTACCCGTGGCTGAATCTATAGTCGATCGTCTCGAGAAGGACATTGCCGAGGCGAGCGAAGCCGATCGTCCCGAGGTTCCGCAAGTCGAAGAACTGCGCAATCAGGTCAAGATTTACCGCAAGCAGCGCTCCAAGTTAAATGCGGAGCAACAGCGACAGTGGAACGATCTCAGTGCGGATCTGGCGCGCATTGTTCGCCTTCCAGACTCCGATCGGATCTGGATGACCAATGCACTGCGTGTGGCTAAGGAAGTCGTGCTGCCCGAAAGCGGCGACACCGAGCGTCCTCCGGTTGCGGACACGCCAGCGTATCGCCGTTACATGGAGCGGGTGCGACGAACCGACTATCGTCAGCGCTGTGCGAAGAACCGCTTCGTCAAGGCCAACTTGCGGCTCGTGGTCAGTATCGCTCGGCGCTACAACCGCGGTCGTTTGCCGCTCATCGATTTGATCCAAGAGGGCAACATCGGTTTGATGAAGGCGGTCGAGCGTTTCGATCACACTCGTGGCTATCGGTTCTCCACCTATGCATCGTGGTGGATTCGTCACGCCATTAGTCGAGCCTTGGCCGACAAGGGGCGCGCTGTGCGCATCCCGGTCCACATGCTCGACACGTACAACCGTGTTTCGAGGGCGACGCAGACGATTATTGCGCGCACCGGGCGTGAACCAACCCTCGACGAACTGGAGAAGGAAACCGGCGTTCCGAAAGAGAAGCTCGACAAGGTTCGAGACTTGTATGCGGACACACCGTTTTCACTCGACAGGCCCGTAGGCGACGAGGACGGCCGAAGGTTCATCGATTTTTTGGTCGAAGAGAACTCGCTTTCGCCGTTCGACTGCTTGGCGAACCAGAAGTGGGCAGAAGAGGTTCAGCGCTTGCTCGGTACGCTTACGCCAATCGAGAGTCGCATCATTCGCTGGCGCTTTGGTCTCGATAACGAGGACGAACTGACGCTCAAGGAGATTGGCGACAAGTACAACCTTTCGCGTGAGCGCATTCGCCAGTTGCAGGAACAAGCTATCGGCAAGATCCGTAAGCAAGTACGCGACGTCTGGTTGTAGCCAATCCTTCGCTCGCTCGGCGAGCCCCGCCACGCAAGCTGTCTGCTCGCCACATCGAGTAGGCAGCTTCTGGTTTTGTCTTTCCAGCTGACGGAGCCGCTTCGAGTCAGGTGGTTCCTTTCCAACCTTGAGCAACGGCCTTCGCTTGAAGTTTCCAATGTTTCAAGAACATGGAATTGGGCAGCTGAAAGCGCTTGGAACTGGCAGTAGGTTGCGTTAGGAAAAGGTCCTATGTCGGAATTCGCGAACCTTCCAAGCCAAGAACTGACGAAGTACCGTGCTGACCTGCGGGCACGATACGAAGCTTACCGAGGGCGTGGCCTCAAGCTCGACATGACTCGCGGTAAGCCTGGCAGTGATCAGCTGGATCTGACCAACGAATTGCTATCGAACCTAGCGCCAAGCGATATCAAAGGCAGAGATGGGTCGGATGTCCGCAACTATGGTGGGCTCGACGGGCTGCCAGAAATGAAGGCGATATTCGGTGAAATGCTTTCCGCCCCAGCGGATCAAGTCGTCATTGGCGGCAATTCGAGCCTGCAAATCATGCACGATTCCGTGGTGCGCGCTTTGCTGCACGGCGTCGTCGGCGGTCAGGGCCCCTGGTTCTCGCAGCGCCCGAAGTTCTTGTGTCTGGTGCCGGGCTACGATCGGCATTTTGCTATCTGCCAGCATCATGGGATCGAAATGATCAATGTCGAGCTGACGCCAGAAGGCCCCGACATGGATCGGATCGAGGCGCTGGTCGCCGCGGACGCCAGTATCAAGGGGCTCTGGTGTGTGCCCAAATACTCCAACCCGACCGGTACCACCTATTCATCGTCTACAGTCGAGCGTCTGGCACTCATGAAGACTGCGGCAGCAGATTTTCGAATCTTCTGGGACAACGCCTACGTTGTGCACGATCTCTACGATGCGACGGATCCTTTGGACGACATTCTCGCCGCCTGCGCCAAAGCCGGGAACCCGAATCGCGTGTATGTATTTGGTTCCACCTCGAAGATCTCTTTTGCTGGCGCCGGCGTTGCGGCAATGGCAGCAAGTCCGCAAAATGTCGCGGATATCAAGCAGCACCTATCGTTTCAAACGATTGGTCCCGACAAAGTGAACCAGCTGCGCCACTGCCGCTTGTTCAAGAATATGGATGGGGTTCGGGCCCACATGAAGAAGCACGCAGCAGTGATTAGGCCAAAGTTCGAGGCAGTAATCTCGCAATTCGACAAGGATCTAGCTGGCAAGGGGATCGCGGATTGGACCAGGCCGCGGGGTGGCTACTTCATTAGCCTCAATACCCTCGACGGGTGTGCCGCCGAAGTCATTCGCATGGCAGATGCGGCCGGCGTGAAACTGACCAGTGCTGGCGCAACCTTCCCCTACGGCAAGGATCCTCGTGACCGCAACATTCGCGTTGCTCCGACACTGCCGCCACTGGCGCAGGTCGAGCTCGCGATGGAGGTCGTCTGTTGTTGCGTCGAGCTGGTGAGCGCCGAGCGCCTGCTCGCTTCCAAGGCTTAGGCTTCCAATTGCCTCGGCAATTGGGTTTAGCACTGAGCCACCTGCGCTTCTTGACATTGGTCGCGTTGCTCGGGTGTAGCCATCCGACGAGCAATGCTCGACCTCGCCCGGAGCCTTCGGCAGGTGGGGCCCTTGGCTTGCCGTCGCACGCCGACGGCGAGTCTCGAGCCCGTCCTGATTCGCAACGACCACTACTATTGCATCCAGGCTTGGAAGAGGTGCGACTCGCTCTGGAGCTGCAAGACGACGAACTGGCGGCGTTGGCGCTGCGGGCCAAGATCGCAGAAAGTCCGGAGTTTGGGCCAGACTGTTCGCAATGCCAATACCTGCTCGGTGTGATCGAAGAACGGCAGGGAGCTTCGGAGCGCGCCATCGAAGCCTTTGAGGCCGCTGCGCAACGCGATGGGGCTCTCCGGCAGGATGCGGTTACGCATTTAATCGGCCTAGAATTGCAGCGCAAGAACTGCAATCGAGCTGACCAGTTGATTGCCCAGTCGGACCCAGCACGTTCCGGTGGGACGAAGTCGGTTATCCTGGTGGCGCAGGTTGACCTCTGTCAGGGGCGTTGGTTAGCCGCCACCGCGCGGATAAGGCGCGAGCTATCATCAACCCGTGACACTGCCAAACGTGCAGAATTGCAGGTGCTTCTGGCTCAGGCGTTGGTAAGCCAGACTGAAATAGGTGACGCGGAACGACGCGCTGCCGAAGACGAAGTGCTAGAACTCGCAGAGCAAGCAATAGCGCAGCCGAACACCTTTGACCGCGGCCGTGGGTTGCTTGAGCAGCTGCTCCTTGTGCGTCATCGGGACGGGCAGGGCGATCCGCTGATCCACGAACGCGCCAACTTGCTCGACGCGCTGGTCGAGGCTCGCAGCTGGGGCGCAGCGCAACAGCTTTCGCGTGACCTGCTCGCCGAAGTTACGAATGCTCCGAATGATGTTCCGCTCTATTGTCGTATCCTTTTTGCCAAGGGTCGAATTGACTCAGCAAAAGGCGAACGTAACGTTGCAATCGAAGCATTCGGATCGGTCGAGTCGCACTGCGACGATACCGACATTGTTCCGAGAGCGCTATTTCTGCAGGCCGGGCTACTTGCAGCGATGGGTAAGGGCTCTGCGGCAATCGCCAAGTACGCCGAGCTCGAACAGCGATTTCCCGGCCATCGGCTGGCTGATGATTCGCGCCTCAAGCAGGCATTCCTATATCGAGCGATAGGCTCTGAGAGTCGCTTCGTGGCGCTGCTGGATAGCATGCCCGATGACTACCCCGACGGGGACATGGTGCTCGAGGGGCTGTTTCAGCTGGCACTCAAGAACATGCTCCAGCGCAACTGGGCGGTGGCATCAAGTGTACTTGAGCGCTCGGCGCGCTTCGTCGTGGCTGGAGGGACGGTCAAGGACGTCGAGCGCGATCGTCTGAACTACTTCTTGGGGCGCGCGGCATTGGAAAACGGTCGCGTCGATTTCGGCGTCAAACTGCTTGGTGAGCTGGTGATTGGTCGACCAATGACCTACTACATGCTCCTGGCTCGCGGCGTCTTGGCGCGAAAGTGGCCAAGTGAACTTGAGCGCACCGAAGGCGTCGGCATGGCGCGAAGTGGTGAAGAATTGTCGCCCGATCCTTCAAACGCTGAGCTTTCGCGTCAGCGGATCGCGCGCTTGTCCGCGCTCTTGGGAGTTGCGGACTTGAAAGCCGCCGACGCACTACTCGACGCGGGCGAGTCGGACCAGTTGGATGAGAGCACGGTATTTGCGGTGGCTGGAATGTATGCCAACGCTGGAGCGATCAAGACTGCACTCACGCTGGTGAAGCGACGAGGCCGTGACTGGCGTGTACGTTGGCCTGTTATGGGGTGGGTCGACCTCTGGAAGCAAGCATTCCCTCGTCCCTACCATGAGATCGTGCGACAGCAGGCGCAGAAGCAAGGGGTCCTCGAGTCACTCATTTACGCCATCATGCGCGAGGAGTCTGAGTTTGACCCGAAAGTCGTTAGCCACGCCGATGCCCATGGCTTGATGCAACTCATCGTTCCAACGGCGCGCACTGCCGGGCGTGAGCTCGGAATCGGCGCCTCCGTGGCGGCACTGCACAAGCCAAGTGTGAACATTGCTCTTGGGACACGGGTGCTGGCCAAGCTCGGGGAACGCTTCTCCGGTCAGGCCGCACTGGTGGCTGCTGGGTACAACGCGGGGCCGGGGCGGCCGGCACGTTGGCTACGCGAGTATCCAGACGCGGATATGGACCTGTGGATTGAATTCATTGAATTTCCGGAAACCCGAGGCTACGTCAAGAGAGTTCTGGAAAGCCAGGCTGCGTATCGATGGTTGTACGGTGTTGAGGGGGGAGCAGGCGCATCGATTGAACTGCTCCCGGACAAGTTGAAAGGCGGTTGAACCGCCACCGGGGCCGCTCGCGCGCGAGCGCTGGGTCCCACCAGCGCAACGTCAAATAGGGTCTTTCTGCCCAACGGGCATGCTATTGGTGTCGCTAGGTCATGGTCCGGTTTCGCGTTGCAGCTATTGCGTGTCTAGCCTGCTCGGCTTGCCGATATTGGTCAGGGAACGAGGCCATCCTGAATCAAAACACCGCACTCGAGCCGATCAAGCCCGCGAGTTTCGACGATTGGGAGACGGGTAGACTAGCGCAACCCAAACCGGGAGAGGTGCCTCGCCAAGGCGGTGAAATTGTCGCACAGATCAACGTAGAACCGCCGAGTCTGAATCACTTGGTCGACTCGGATTGGGTGGCATCGCGAATTGTGGACCATCACGTTTACGAATCGTTGGTCGACGTTGACCCATACGATCACCCAAACTATCGCATCGTGCCTGGTTTGGCCGAGCGGTGGGAGGTCAGCGACGACAAGCGCTTGTACACGTTTTGGCTCAGACGCGGCGTGACTTGGCACGATGGGGTGCCGTTTACGTCCCGCGATGTCCTTGCGACCTTCGACAAGGTTCAAGACCCAATGACCAAAGCGATGCATGTGCGTGCGTACACTTCGGACATCGAAAGCTACCGCGCACTTGGTGACTACCAAGTCGAGTTCCGATTCAAGCGTCCGTACTTTCTGATCATGGACGGCATCTTTGCGGACATTACGATACAACCGGCACATCGAATCGCCGCATTGACCGGGACTCAATACAACGACGCCGCATCGAATCCGCTCAATCGGCAGCCGCTTGGTACAGGGCCGTTTCGTTTCGAGTCGTGGCTCAGCAACCAGCGCATTACGTTAGTGAGAAACGATGCGTACTGGGGCAAGGTGGCACACCTTGAGCGTCTCGTTTTCCGTATTGTCAAGGAGGCGACCATTGCGCTCGAACTTGCGGAACGCCAAGAGCTCGATGTCGTTTACCCAGTTCGCGCAGAACAGTGGGTGCGGATGGAGCGGCAAAGGTTCGAGCCGTTTTATCAGCGATCGCTCTTCTACGACGCAAACTACGCCTGGATTGGCTACAACGAGAAACGGTCGTTCTTCGACGACGCGCGTGTGCGTCGCGCCATGACAATGCTGATTGATCGTCCCGGAATCATCAGGGCGCTGCAACATGGCTTGGCTCGTCCGACAACGTGTCATTTTTATGCCGAGAGCGCGGCATGCGACCCCACCGTCCAGCCACTTCCATTTGACCCAGTTGCCGCGTCAGCTTTGCTCGATGAGGCCGGGTGGCGCGTGCCGCCTGGCGAGTCCGTACGACGTAAGGATGGCAAGCCCTTTGTCTTCACTTTCATGATTGGCGCTGGATCCGAGGATGCTGCTCGTATGGGACCACTTATCAAGGAGACCATGACGCGTGCCGGTGTCGACATGCGGCTGCAGCGCGTCGAGTGGTCAGCGTTCGTTAAACGACTAAGAAGTCGTGACTTTGATGCGTGTACTTTGCTTTGGGGCGGCGGCGGATCGCGCAGTGACCCGGCTCAGATCTGGCATTCGCGCTCAATCGCTGGAGGGTCGAACTACATTGGCTTCAACTCGCCCGAGGCCGATGCCATCATTGATGCAGCGCGGGCTGAACTGGACGACGCCCGTCGCAATCGCATGTATCGTGAATTTGGTCGAATCCTCCACAACGAACAGCCATACACGTGGCTCTACGTTCGGCCAAGCATGACGCTGATCCATCGTCGGGTGCATGGCGTAAGGACGTCACTCACCGGCTGGCAATACGAGGATTGGTGGGTTGATGGTGGGCGTGACCAAGCGAAAGCGGAGAACTAGCGGGCATGTGGCGCTATTTGCTTCGGCGCTGCTTGCTAATGATTCCGACTTTGCTCGGGGTCACGCTCGTGTGCTTCGTGATCTTGCGTTTGGCGAACACCGACCCAGTTACGGACGCAGGTGATTTCGGCTTCAGCGAGCGACAGATTTCGCGCGAGGCACTTGAACACCTGCGACGACTGTACTCGCTAGATCAGCCTTGGTACGTGCAGTATTGGAGGCTGCTGCGTAGACTGGTTACGCTCGACTTGGGTAATCGCTGGCAAGACGGGCGCGCGATCGTAGACGTCATTGGTGAGGCATTGCCAATTACACTGCTGCTCAGCGCTGCGTCGTTGGCTTCCGCGTATCTGCTGGCAATTCCCCTGGGTGTATTCTCGGCGATTCGCCGTGGTTCGCGCGTCGACGCGGTGGTGACGGTCAGCTTGTTCTTGCTCTATTCACTACCGAGTTACTGGGTAGGTACGATGTTGCTCGTATTTTTGGGTAGCGGGCGGTTCGTTAGTTGTCCTTGGGTAGCTGGCGGTGGCTGCTTTCCTTTGCAGGGTTGGCATTCGTTTCAGGGGTTTGCTGAAAGAGGGTTCTTCGGTCAGTGCCTCGACGTGTGGTGGCACGTCACTTTGCCGATCGTGACCCTCACGTACGGTTCCTTGGCGAGCCTGTCGCGCTACATGCGCAGCGGTATGCTCGACACCCTGCGGCAAGACTTCGTGCGCACTGCGCGGGCAAAAGGATTACCCGAGCGACGCGTGCTCTTTATTCATGCTTTGCGCAACGGCATCATTCCCATCGTAACCTTGCTCGGGTTGACGCTGCCCTACCTGATTAGTGGCTCGGTCATCGTAGAACAGATTTTCGGCATTCGTGGAATGGGCTACGTGGCGCTCGAGGCGATTCGGTTGCCCGACTACCCGCTGGTGATTACCATCGTAGCGTTCACGGCGATCGTAACAATGTTTGGGGTTTTGCTCTCGGACGTCCTCTACGTGATGCTCGATCCGAGGATCCGTTTGGTGCAGGAGAAAACGCGATGACGGCGACTGGATGTCGTCCTCGTGGCGAGCTTGAGATCGTGTGGGGCCAGTTTTCCGCGCGGCGCATCAACCGGTTAGCCCTTGCGGCAATTTTCGCGTTGGTCTGCGTGGCGCTCACGGCCGACTTCATTGCGGCTGACCTGCCCGTCGTTCTGAGGTTCCAAGGCAATCTCTATTGGTTTGCCAATATGGTGACGCCCGCGGAACTTCGAATCTACGACAACCAGATGTTGCGTGCTGCGATGCAGGCCGACGATTGGGCATTGGTACCGCTGGTTCCATGGGGATACAACACTCACGATCTGGCCCATGTGCTTGCACCGCCTAGCGCAGCCCATTGGTTCGGAACCGATGCAAGTGGGCGTGACGTTCTAGCTCGCATCATCCACGGGACGCGTGTAAGCCTGTTCGTTGGGACTATGTCGATGATCGTGTTGGTTGCGGTGGGCGTGTTCTTTGGCACAATTGCGGGCTACTTCGAGCGAAGTATTGACACGGTTCTCATGCGCAGCGTCGAGATTGTCCATTCAATTCCAACGATCCTACTATTGGTGACAATCCTTGCCGTGCTAGCGCCACAGGGATTTACTGCGGTTTGGGTGATGACATTGGTCATCGGCCTCGTTCGATGGACCGACGTTGCGCGACTTTTGCGCGGAGAGATCCTCAGAGTCAAGGCGCTCGACTACATTCAGGCGGCTCGTGCCCAGGGCGCCAGTGATCTGCGGATAATTCTGCGTCATATACTGCCGAACGCTTCCAATCCAGTTCTGGTGAGTGCGACCTTTGCGTTGGCATCTGGCATTCTGCTTGAAGGGGCGTTGTCATTTCTTGGCTTTGGGATCCCAGATGACATGGCGTCTTGGGGGGGCTTGCTCAATGCCGTGAGGGGTAACGTGCAGGCTTGGTGGCTTGCGGTTTTTCCTGGAGCAGCGGTCTTTTCGACGGTCACTGCATTCAATGTGCTGGGCGAGGGGATCCGCGATGCTACAGATCCGAGGCTTCGGGTCTGACAGTTCCCTTCCGCACGACAGATCGCGTACCAATATCAGGTGGTGCGTTGGGCATGTAATCCGCCCCACCGGTGCAGGGCGGTTTTTAGCCGGCTAATGCGCCCGCAATGGCCTTGGCTGTGCTAGCAAGCGAGCTAGCCTCCATGCCCACTTGCTTTGTGTCGCATAGCCGCCTTCGCCGGGTTGGGTTCGCGGCAATTCCCGCCTTTCTCGTTTGGTCGCAATTGGCTGACGCGCAAGCTTCTCCAACGATGGTGCGCACCCCGTCGACAGTGGCACTTCCCGGAGCCGCTGCACCCGCGCCCCGCGCGTCATCGCCCGCGCCTGCCCCAGCTGCTGCACCTCCCGCGGCTGCGCCGGCGATGAAGCGGACACCAAGTTCGACCGCCCATGCAGTGGGAACAGCTGCAGCTTCCGCGCCTGGGCCTAGCGGGACTGACTCAGTAGGGTCCGGTGCTTCTGCCGCCAGTGCACGGACCCCGCCGGCGGTTGAAGCTGGCAGCGCCGAGCCAAAGATTATCGGCTTGGCCACGGATGGAGTTGCAGTCGTGCGCGCGACTACTCTGACTGAGAAACGAGCGGCAGCGATGGCTTCGGAAGCCATGAATAGGGACTTCTTGAACACGGACTTTGCGCTTGCCGAGAAGAAGCTGCGGCGCGCCGTAGAGACGTGTCTGACGCTCAGCAGTTGTTCGGTAGCGTTCATAGCGCGTCTCCACCGTGACATCGGGGTCGTCTATATCGTCGGAATGGACAAGCTCGAAGAGGGCAAGGACGAATTCGCGGCCGCGCTCAGTGCAGACATGACCGTGGCCATCGTGGCCGAGACGAACACCGAAGCTGTGGAAGCAGCGTTCATGGACGTCAAGCGCTCCATCTTGGCTGAGGGTGAAGGCAAATCAGCAAAACCGAGCGTGCGTGGCGCTACTATGTCACGAAATGCCAAGGAAAAGCGCGAGTTTTCCGCAACGCCAGCGCCTGGCGCGGACGCTTGGCGTGAAGTACCAAATTGGTTCTCAATCGGTGTGCAACAGGATTTCATGATCCACACGTCAACCGAGAACGTGTGCAATGCGGGCTCGCGTTATCGTTGCTACGACGCGCAGACCACAAGCCAAGACTTTTCGACTTTACCGGCCGGTGCCGTGGTTACCAAGGGCAACGAGATCAGTTCTACCGGGCTCAAGACTGGCACGACGCGCTTGCTGATTGGGTACGAACGGTTGCTTTCGAAGAACTTCTCGATTGGGCTCAAGGTGGGTTTGGTTGTCGCCGGCAAGGCACCTCGCTATCCACTCGATCCGGCGGTGACACTCTTTCACGGGGAAGGGCGGCTGACGGTTTACCCAGGGGCGGCGCCCTTCGCGCCCAAGAAAGTAACGCGTCCGTATCTGTTTGCATCGGGCGGCATTGCCGAGGTCGACAGTAAGATCGCGGTCGAGGTTCACGTCAACAATCAGCCTGCCCAGGTGTTGGCGTGGAAGCGTAGCGGCAAAGGGTTCGTTGGCGCAGGATTTGGATTGGCCTTCGCCTTTGGCAAGAACCACGGTCCATTCCTCGAGGCGCGCGTCATGCGCATGCTTGAGAAGCCGGCGTATACGGGCGCTGCGCAGGCGGGATACGCCGTTGGTTTCTGAGAGCATCACAACCTCCAATGTCGGGCAATTCCTAGCTCTCGCGCGCGCCTGGGCTTCTGGCCGGAGAGGTGTTGAAGTTGTGAAGAACCAAGTGCGGTGAGCACGCTTGAAGTCCGAGGTTTGAAGCGCAGAGGTCACGATGGTAGAAAGGGCGACCCATAGAAGGAGCCCAGTTCCAATGCAACCCGACTCGCACGACCCTCTCGACCTTTTTCCGAATTGGCTGCAGTCGCTGGCAAGCGATGCGCGGGTGTTTGCTCAAGCACTGTGTGACGCCCGTTTGGCTACCGAGGAGCGGATTTGGCTGGCCGCGGCCCTAAATTACCTACTTAAATCGGTCGACTTGATTCCTGATGGGGTAGAAGATCTTGGGTTCTTGGACGATGCATTCGTCGTCAGGCGTGCTGCTCTCGAAGTCTTGCGACAGGGAGGTCAGGCAGGGGAGCACTACCCGGATGTTGGCAGGCTCGGAAGTGAAGCCGTGGACGTGAACGAGTTCCTGGGACCGCACGCGGATCGGCTTGGAGAATACGTATCCGGGCTTCGAATCGCCTCGGTGCGAGGTCGCAGCCCATCCGACATCGTCGAGGACGAAAATCTGGCGAGTCAGGTCGCGGACGAAGCGAGCAGCTGGGCTGAAAGCTACGTGGGTCCGGCGTTTTTGCGTGACGAGAAGACTCTGGTCAAGCTCAGAGCGTTCTTGGCGACCAAGCTTGCATAAGCGAGCATGTGTGCGTTGCGATCACATTGGGTGCAACGCATGCCGCGGTGATGTTCGCGGGTGAGTCGTCAGAATGCGCCATTGAGGCACTCGGAGTTCGAAGGAGCTAGCGGGCCTCGTATCGTTTCCTTTGCGATCGAATTGGTCGTATAAAGTACGAGGCTCCTCCTCTCGAATGAAAGCTCAGCGACCACTATTGGCGAAGCGCTACGCCGTCCACTTGCCGCTCGATTTGGGCGACGCGGGGCCCCGTTTCGTGGGGACGGATGTGACAACCGGGCAAACCGTCATCGTTGCGTTTGCTGGTGTTGAGTTGGCCCAGCTCGCGCACCCGGCGATTGGGGCGTTGCAGCGCCACTTAGCAGGCATCCTCGATGTCATTTCGTCCCCCAGTTTGGAGGCGTTTCCAAACTCGGGTGAACAGTTGCCTACCGGGGCTGTCATGGTTGCGGAGTCCGTTCGCGGGCGTAGGCTCACCGATCTCCTGCGGCATGAGCCGCTGAATCACGACCGTGCGGTGGCATGGACGACCCGCATGCTCGAAGGGATCCAAGCCATGCACCGGCGTCAGCTGCCGCATGGTGCGCTCTCGAGTCACGCGATTGTCTGCGAACCCAAGGGGCGGCCGATTGCACCGGTGGTGACACAGCTTTTGGCGCCTGCATTGAAGGACTATGCCTCACCTGAACGGCTCAACGGGACCGGGCCGTCGATTGACGATGACCTGTGGGCGATTGGCCTTTTGTTGGTAGAAATGCTCTTAGGCAAGCTGCCTTTTCACGCCCAGTCGTCGACCTGGGGGAGTTGCGAATTGGCCGAGACCGATACTCGGCGCTTGCGCGCATTGCCGCATGGGCGAGAGCTTGACGGTATTGTCAGGCGCGTGCTGTCGACCGACCGCAGGCGCCGTCCGCGGAGCGCCGACGAATTTATTGGTTGGCTCGATCAATGGGAACAGCGTATTGCGCTGCCGGCGGCCGAACTGAGGGCACCAGCGCGTGTTCAGGCTTCGTCCAAGGCAGGCGAACCCGCACCTTGGGATCGACTGGCTACCGATTTTGCGGGCGGCGGCGCGCGCCTCGAAGCAACGCTCGATGCGGCCGAACAGATGCGCCACTCGATCTTGTCGGAACGTGGGCCAGCGGCTACTACCCGCGCGCATTCCAACCGTCCCAGCCAAGGCGCGCCGCGGCCTCGGACGCCAAGCATTGGCGTCGAATTGGCTGCGTTTCGCCAACGATCCCGGCCGAAATTGGGTAATGGCCTTTTTGCGCTCGGGCTTTTGGTGATGCTTGGTGCGGCAGGTTTCTACTACGCAGTCGTGCGTAGGGACGTCGAGAAGTTGGTAACCCCTACGTCGTTCGACACGCCCAGCGTGCCTGCGCTGGCAACCAGTGTCGGAATACCAACGCGAAAGCGACTCTCCGTGGCCGAGGAGCGCACGGAGTGTATTCGGTCGTATTTTCGACCCGATACCATCGCCGCAGGCGTCGATCTCGGTTTCGTGTGTACGGAGGAGGATTTCCTGGTCGTCGATCGGAAGCTGAACGACGAAGCGATGGTGTCGCCACCAAGCGCGATCGGGAGTTTGGAGCCGTCGGGCGTCCAAGCTGCAGCTTCGTCAAGTAGCGCGCCCAGGGCTGAATCCAACACGACGATGGTGATCCGTTCGGGGGCGAATGCAAAGGGTTGGCAGCTGGGGTGGTACGAGATCGTGGCTACGGCGATTATTCGTCAAAACTGCTGCCGTGAGGCAGCTCCGATCCGACTGCCTGAGTCCTCTGGCTGGTGCCAGCAACTGCAAGCAGTGGTGCGCCGTATTGCTGTCGATAGCGTCAAAGTTGGCGACATTTCTCCGGGGGTGCGCGTGTTCGACGAAGCGATCACGTGCCTCATGGCTCAGGGGCGACACACGGTCTACCCGTATAAGGCGGTCCCGACAGCGCAGCACAAATCGGCATTTCAGCAGTTTCTCCGGCATGCTGCCGAAGTGGACGCGCGCCGTACCGCGCGTCGTTGAGACGGGCGAAGTGAACTGCTAGAATTCCGCGTTGCCGGGGGTACGAGGGAACGGGATCACGTCGCGGACGTTGCCGACGCCCGAGACGTAGGACAAAAGGCGCTCAAGCCCCAAGCCAAACCCAGCGTGCGGGACGGTGCCATACCGCCGCAAGTCTCGATACCACCAATAGGGTTCGAGTGGGAGCGAGGCCTCTGTCATTCGTGCGTCAAGGACCTCGAGGCGCTCTTCGCGTTGCGCTCCACCGATAATCTCGCCGACTGCTGGTGCAAGAACGTCCATGGCTGCGACCGTGCGACCGTCGTCGTTCAATCGCATATAGAAGGCCTTTATCTCCTTTGGGTAGTTCATGACAACGATCGGTCGCCCCACGATCTTTTCAGTCAAATGCCGTTCATGCTCCGATTGCAGATCCATGCCCCACTTGACCGGGAACTCGAAATTCTGGCCATCGGCCACAGATCTTTCGAGCAACCGAATCGCTTCGGTGTACTGCATGCGCTCGAAACTGACCGCAGAGAACTGCTCGAGGCGCGTGATGCATTCGGCATCGAAGTGTTGACGGAAGAAATCGAGCTCCTGCGGGCAATCGGCGAGGATCCCCTGGAACACCGCTTTCAAGAATTGCTCTGCGAGCGTAGCGTCGTCGTCAAGGTTGGCGAACGCGATCTCGGGTTCGACCATCCAGAACTCAGCTAGGTGCCGCGCAGTATTTGAGTTTTCGGCACGAAAGGTGGGGCCAAAGGTGTAAACGCGGGATAGCGCGCAACAGTAGGCCTCGAGTTCGAGCTGACCCGACACGGTGAGGAACGTTTCGCTTCCGAAGAAATCCTGTGACAGATCGACTTTGCCGTCGGAAAGTTTCGGCAGCCGCGCCCAGTCGAGGGTCGAGACGCGAAAACGTGCCCCGGCACCTTCGCAGTCACCCGCGGTAATGATTGGGGTGTGCACCCAAAGGAAGCCACTTTCGCGAAAAAACCGATGAATTTGGGAACTCACTGCGTCGCGCAGCCGCGCCATCGCTAGGAAGGTATTGGTGCGCGGTCGAAGGTGTGCTTGCTCGCGCAAAAATTCTAGGGTGTGCCGCTTGGGCTGGATTGGGTAGTGGTCCTTGTCTTGCACCCAGCCCTTAACCTCGAGTTCTGTGACGGCGAGTTCCGTTGCCTGGCCTTTTCCACTAGAGGCAACGAGTGTTCCCTGTGCGACCAACGAACAGCCTGCGGTAAGCTCGAGGACTTCGTTCTGGTAGTTTCTGAGTGTGCTCGGCACGACGAGTTGCAACGGATTTAGACAAGAGCCATCGCTGAGTTGAACGAATGAGATCCCCGCCTTCGAATCCCTTCGGGTTCGCACCCAACCAGCGATTTTCACAACCTCACCGACGGGGATCTGCGACGAGTGAATATCGACAATCCGTGAACTTTTCATGGGCGCTCGTACGAGAGAATGATTGGTGCATCCTAGCCCAGGACCGAGCTCAACAAGGGGACCTTCGAGGCCACCGCGGTACGACCAGGTGGCCAGCCAGGGCATCGAGCCGGGACTCACCGGTTTCGGTTCGGCCTGCTTGCGCATAGACTCGCCTTCGGGAGGAACCCTTGCTCATCATCAACGTGGACATTCGAGTAAAGACTGGAATGAAGGACGAGTTCGTTCGGGCCACACGCATCAACGTGGACCTGAGTCGTTGCGAGCCAAGCATCGCGGCATTCGACCTGCTCGTTGATCCTTCCGACGACCATCACTTCTTGCTCGTCGAAACTTACAAGACCGTCGATGCTCCCGCCGCCCACAAAGCCACGGCGCACTACTTGGCCTGGCGCGACGCAGTCGAGCCCCTGATGCACATCCCGCGCGTGAGCGCCAAGTGGAACGACGTTTCGGTCGCCAACGTCGAGTAGGGCCATGTTTGAGTTCGCTACCGTGGGCAGAATCGTCTTTGGTGAAGGGGCAGTCGAGCAACTGCCCGAGATAGTGCGGCGTTATGGCCGACGCGTCATGCTGGTCGTTGGTTCGACGCGGGATCGCGCGACGGACTGCGCGGCGGCCATTGAGCATGCTGGTTGTATCGTGGCGTGGTGGCAGGTAACGCGTGAGCCCACAGTTGAAGACGTGGCGGACGGGCTTGCTTTGGTGCGCGAGCATTCGGCCGAAGTAGTCGTGGCGATGGGCGGTGGCAGCGCCATCGACGCTGCCAAGGCCATTGCGGCGGTGGCCACCAACGACGGCCACTTACTCGACTATCTCGAGGTGATCGGCAAAGGACTGGCGCTGGTTCGACCCGGGCTTCCCTGTGTGGCTGTCCCAACGACGGCGGGCACGGGCGCCGAAGTTACGCGCAACGCCGTTCTTGACGTACCGAGCCACGCGACCAAGGTGAGCTTGCGTGGCGAGTACTTGTTGCCGCGCGTGGCGCTAGTCGATCCGTTGTTGACAGTTTCATTGCCCGCCGCTGCCACTGCCGCAACTGGGTTCGATGCCTTGGCGCAAGTAATTGAGCCGTTCGTCTCCAATCGTGCGACCCCAATCACCGACGCATTGGGGCGAGCCGGGATTGAGCGAGCAGCGAAGTCATTGCGTCGCGCCTACCAAAATGGGAGCGATATCGTCGCGCGTCACGACATGGCACTCGTGAGTCTGTGGGGTGGTATGTGTCTCACGAACGCGCGGCTTGGCGCCGTGCATGGCCTGGCTGGGCCGATGGGTGGGCAATTGCATCGACCGCATGGGGCACTCTGCGCAGCGCTCCTTGCGCCAGTAATGCGCGCCAATGTCGAAGCCTTGCGTCGGCGGGCGGATGGTGGCGCGACGCTCGATCGTTACGTCGAGATCGCTCGACTTGTCACAGGCACAAGCGTGGCCTCGGCCGAAGACGGAATCGCGTGGATCGATCGCTTGGCAACCGAGTTAGGCGTGAGTCAGCTTGCTGGGCTCGAGATTACGCTGGCACAGCGCGACGACATTGTGGAGCTCGCTCTGCGCGCCAGCAGTATGCAAGGCAACCCGGTGCGCCTCACGACTGATGAAGTGAGCGGCATTATCGATTGCGTGCTCAAGGTGCAATGAATCACGATTTGGGCAAGAGAGCTGTTACTGAAAACTCGCGAACTCACAGCCCCGGCAGTGCGCCGGGGTGGCCATAGCCACTTGGAGCACTTTCAGCCAGCCTGGTGACCGCGAAACCGGGCCAGACCGGCTCGACTGTGGCTGCTGGTTCGTAGGTGCAAGCGGGATCATCCCCGAGGAGATCGCCGGTTTTCGCCCAGGCCCGCGCGCGCGACCCACCGCACAGCCAGCGGTATTGGCAGCGCCCGCATTTTCCGGTCAATTGGTCCATGTCGCGTAGCCCGGTCAACAGTGGCGAATTACGGTAGAGGTCGTCGAGTGGTGTTTGCCGGACATTGCCAATCAACGGATGGGGCAAAAACCCCGCCGGGTAGACATTGCCGTTGCGGGCGACGAAGATGACGCCGTTGCCGTCTCGAACCCCGAAACCTTGGCGGCCTCCCTGCTGGAATACGGATTCTACCGGAACTCCTTCGGTGAGGCGCTGTTCGATCCAATGCCGGCGATAATGCGGCGCCTCGACGGTGCTGACGTGGAACGGTGAGTCCTTAGAAACGCGATAGGCCCAGGCGAAAAGTTCGTCGACTTCACCCGCGGAGAGCGCGCCTAATGAGGCCCCGCGCCCAGTTGGGATCAAGAGAAATAGGCTCCAGCGCCGCACAGGCGGCGAAGCCGAGGTGGCGAGCAATTCGTAGAGCGCCTGAAGGTGTGGACGGGTCCAACTCGTCACCGTCGTGTTGATCTGAACCGGCGTGCCCATTTCACGAGCCCAACCGAGTGCATTCATCGAGTGCTGAAAGGTTCCTGGGACACCACGAAATTGATCGTGAACTTCGGCGGACGGCCCGTCGAGGCTCACCCCGAGCGCGGTAATTCCGAGCTCTTTCAGGGTTGCGACCGTTGCGCGCGTTAAGGTGGGGGTGGTACTGGGCGTGACCGCAACCGGCACGTGAATGCTTCGCGCGTAGCGGATGAGGTCGAGCAGATCCGCGCGTTCGAGCGGATCGCCACCAGTTAGCACCAACAGGCTTCCAAGCGCTTTGACGCTATCGATCAGTCGGTACCCTTCATCGGTCGTCAGTTCTTCGGGATCGCGGCAGGAAATTGCTTCGGCGCGACAGTGCTGGCATGCCAATTGACAAGCGATCGTGGTTTCCCAGTAGACGTTGCGCGGCGCTTGGGCGAAAACGAAGTTCTGCACGGTGGTGTTCTGCATCGATAGGTCCAATCGCGTCAACGGGGGAGAGCCGAAGCGTTCAAGGCTTGAACGCATTGTAACGCCTGCGGGGGCGAACGGGAGGCCGGAACGCGGGAGACGGCGGATCTCTCCAACCCCAGGCGTATGCCCAAGGGCAACAGCGTGAAATCGGGGCGCAAACCAAGGCCTCAAATGGGGGCGCGTTGCACCAGCGTGAGGACAAAGGGATGCAAAGGCCACAAAACGTGGCTAATCTCTCGCGCGTCGGATCTGCATCTACGCAATACGACCCGACAGTGGACGGTGAGTGAAATGACTTCCGGCGCCTACGACGTTCTTAGTGAGCATCAGATTATTCGTCGACAGGTGGATGCCCTCCAGCTTGGTCTTGAGAAGCGCGCTGATGGCGGGCGTGCCTGGCTTGACGAAGTAGCGCCTATCGTCAGCGACCTGACGAAAGGCCTGCTTTCTCACTTCAAGGGTGAAGAGACGATCTTCTTCATTGACGTGAAGACCAGGCTACCGCGTCACCTTGCGACCGTGGAGCGCCTCATCGAACAGCACCGCGGCCTCGCGCGGGACTTCGAAACGGTTGCCTCCGAAGTGGTGGGGTTGGATCCTTCGAAGTCCGACGCGGTTGAACAGTTTGCGGCGTTGCTGACCAAGGCACTCAAGCAATTGCGCGTGCACGAAGAGCAAGAGAACGAACTTATGCTCAGCGCCTACTGGCAGGACCTAGGCGAATCGGACTAACGACGCGAGCCCGCCGAGCTTGCGCAACACTTTTCGTGCGCGCAGTCTCGTGGGCTCGGTGGGGAGCGCGAGCTTAGGTTGCCGAGCTACTCCGCCCATTGTTGGCGGCGTACATCAGGTTGCCGAGGCGGGCGAGCAAATTGTCCCGGGAATGGATCGGCGGATTCGCGTCGAATGAGTTCCTGTTGCGAATAGGTCTCCACACAGCAACCGCGCTCAGCAAACAGCGCGATTCCGATGACGCCGACGTGGCGATCGCTGCCCGTACGCGCGGCGTAGGAGTCAGAGACTGAGCCGAATCGGAACGATGCCACGGAGCTAGTACTCTTGCGAAATCCCTCGATAAGCACGGTCGAATACGGATCGACCACGTAACCACGCTTCTGGAAGTGAGCCTTGGTTCCATCAATGACGTCAAGACCGTCTACGCTTGCAACGACTTCCACGCGGTAGCTCTCGTTGTTGCGGATGCGCAGCGAATAGCGATCGCCGTCGCGCCCAACTATGTACGAGCGGCCATGGCTCACCATTCCAGGCAGCGGATAGCCCTCGGGATCCACGACTTCGACCGAGACGAAGCCGTTGCCGAACTCGGTTTGATTGCGGCCCAGTGCGGACATCGAACGTTGGCCCGTCTGCGCAAGAACGCCGTTGGCATCGTTGTAGTAGATGCTTTGAGTCGCGGTGGGTGCGTATTGACTATCGCGTTCGAAACCCACGGTACTAACCCAGCTTTTGCGCGTTTCGCCCCACGAGGTACCGAGTCCTGGGCGTTCCTCCCGCGGTCGGAACGGTTCGGTCTTACGACTCTTCGCCGCGTAAGCGTCATCCCGACTCGTCGCGGCACCAGCGGACTGTGGCATTGAGGCTGCGGCAGGTGCGTTCGGTCGAGCGCGCACCACAGCACCGGTCTCGGCTGGTTGGGCCGCTGACTCAGAATCGTACTCGTTGCTTGCGTCGGCGGGCGGAGGGGCAAAAGAGTCATCCCGCGACGGATCGGTCTCTCGGGCTTGCGGTGAACTCACGCCGGGCCTGGGTACCGAGTTGCGCATGGTCGAGTCGTTTGCGTCGCCTCGCTCGATGCCAGAGTGCCTCCCGCACGCCACTGCACCCAGCGGGACTGAAAGACAGACAATGACAAGAGAAGTCCAACTTCTGAGGTAGCTACGCATGATTGCCTCCGCGATCAATGTTGGCGCTGGCAGCGGGGTGACCGTCTGAGTGACGCCGTTCTGTGCTTGAACGCGGGCAGAGGGCGGCGGCTTACAGGGGCGATCGTTTTTTTGGTTGAGCGCCCGCGGCTACGGCAGGCTGCGCTTCACCGGAATCGTGTCGCCAACAGGCCACAGAACAGTGTCAGTGGAATTAGGATTGGCAGGGCTCATCGGCTCAGTCGCATTCTGGTTCGACGCCAGGTACGACTGAGCGGCAGAGGTTCCCGAAGCCTCTCATTACAAAGTGGGTGCGCTTGCAGCTGGAAACAGGAGACGAGCGTGCCCGGTCGCCCTATCGAGTACGAGCTCGAAGTTCAGCGCACTCGCAGCAATTCGAAGCGCTTGCTCGGACATGGGCAGCACTCCTCTGGCAACCACCCAACGCACTTCGCCAGTACCTGAACCCCCTCGAATAGTGACTTCGACAAGCTGACTGCCAGTACGACCGACTTCGACGATCGGCGTCACATGTGGCTGGCATTCGACCGACCAACACACGAGATGCTGCAGTAAGAGCGCCAGTGCGCGCGGGCTCAATTCAAGCTCACCAGAGACTCCGTCGCTGCGGAGAATCAGGCGCAACCCAGGTTGCGTGGTGCCTGGGATCTCGCTGCTACGGAAGGCTTCTCGGGCCACTTCGGAGATATCGAGTGGCATGGTCCGGCCCCAGGCAACTTCGCCAAGCACGTCGACGAGATCGCTCACCGACTCGACGTCACGCGTCGCACTCGAAACCGCTTCCTCGAGGCGCAGGCGATTCTTCGCATTTAGACTTTGCTGCTCAAGCGAGCCAATCTCCTGGGTGAGCGCGTCGAGTCGGGTATGCACCAATTGTCGCACATCGTCAGCGACTTGCCGTGCGTCTGGCAATTTGGCGACAACGAGCTCAGAAAGCCCATCGATCGCTTCGGCAAGGGCATGACAACCCGAACGCACGTCGGGTAGTACAGAGGATAGTGCCCGAGGCCCCACACGCAATGAACCAAGCAGCTGCTGGAGATTGCGGAGCCCCCCCAGGGCATCGCGCACCGTTCCGCGGTAAGTCTCGGCGCGATTTTGGTCGACGTCGGGACGCCAGGACGGTGGCTGGCCGTATTCCATGGATTGCTCTTATTGTCTCAACAGGTACTCAGGGAAGAAGTAGTTGCATTCACGCTGACCATTTTCGACCGAGTCTGACCCATGGACGGCGTTTTCGCTCATGCTTTTCGCGTAGAGCTTGCGAATGCTAAAAGCTTCCGCCTTTGTAGGATCGGTGGCGCCAATCACCTGTCGCCAGCGGGAAACGGCGGCCTCGCGCTCAAGCGCAATTACCACGACTGGGCTACGTGTCATGAACTCGCACAGCGAAGCGTAAAACGGCCGCTCGCGATGCACCTCGTAGAATCCCTGCGCTTGGCGTTGGGTTAGCTGGATCCGTTGGAGTGCAAGTATCGAGAAACCCTCGTCAAGGATGCGCTGGAGAATGTGGCCAGCGACTTTGCTTTCGCAGGCGTCGGGTTTGATGATGCAGAGCGTGCGTTCCAAAGCCATTTCCTGAAACCTTTGTGTGTGGAGGGAGGCTGCGAAGTCATCGAAACTTCCCGGGCACGCCTCTATGTCAGAGCCCGCGTTGGCACAACTCTATTGCTGAATTTTGTCATGATCGCCAAATGCCGCGTAGGTGGATTCCGATGTGACTATATCGTAACGCGGGGTCAAGGCCACGTCTCGGGCTACGGCAAAGCGCACTGTTACTCCGAGTCGCCTGACTTGATCCGACTCGGTCCGACAAGATAAACGAGCGACCGTACGGCCGCCCCTTTCCTTAGGGCACCTTCGAGCACGGGCACCCAATTCCGACTAGCCCG
>Ga0302321_100000068_pt1 | contig 92201 bp, 80 predicted proteins | sample Fen_T0_1_FD_202505 | JGI IMG/M metagenome (GOLD analysis project Ga0302321, IMG submission 202505) | Peat permafrost microbial communities from Stordalen Mire near Abisko, Sweden - Fen_T0_1 | ecosystem: Environmental > Terrestrial > Soil > Wetlands > Permafrost | place: Sweden: Abisko...
CAGGCTTCATCGGTGTATGAATCAATATCAATAATTCGGTTGTAAGTAACAATTGCTTTTTCGTAATCGCTATTTTGTTCGTAACAAAATGCCAACTCAAAAAGCAAATCGATATTTTTGGGGTTAACAGCATCCCCTTTTTCGAGCATCAACATTGCTTGTGCATAGTTACCTTTAGTCAAAAAGATAAAGGCAATATCCAGACAAACATTATCAATATCGGAATTTTCCTGTATAATTATATCGGCAATCAACAAGTCAGCTTCATGGAAACGCTCCATTTTTACCAGCACTTCCACTTTAAGCAACAACACCTCATAATCACTGGTTTCGGTAAGCGAGTCGAGAATTCGAAGTGCTTTAATCTCATCACCGGTAGCCAGGTATGTTTTGGCACGTTTGGCTTTTAGCACATTACTATTGGGGTGCAGTTTAAATCCAAATTCCAGAGCTTTTGCAGAATCCTTAGTACGACCACGTCGGAGGTAATACTCTACTATACTCCCTAATTCTTCGACATCGAAATAGCCGTTGGCAGATCCGGCAAGATACTGCTCATACTTTTTTACAAGGTCGTTGGATTCATCATCCACTGAATAAGATAATTTTCGGCTCATGGGCTTCAATATTTTTTGCAAAAATAATACTTTAAATGCAATTAAATAAACTGCTTACACAAAAGTTATGAACAAAGCTAGACACATTAACTAATATTGTATATACCAACAATACTTTTTTGACGTTTTAGGCATAGTGTTTGGTACAGAACTGAAACTTCAAAAAACGAATGATAAACAGCGTCATTGGGGAATTGTGAACCAGCACATGTTCAAACAATCACATTTTCAATTTTTCATTGTATCTTTGTAAGAATTAAATATCACAAATCGGTTCGTTATGCATTTTTCCGAATTATTCACACACTGCCCTGCATGTGGCTCAGACAAATTTGTACAAAACAACGAAAAATCAAAACGTTGTGAATCGTGCGGATTTGTTTTTTATATAAATCCATCTGCAGCGGTTGCAGCATTTATCCTCAACGAAGCGGATGAGTTATTAGTATGCAAACGGGGCAAAGAACCGGAAAAAGGAACATGGGATTTACCCGGCGGATTTGTCGACGGTAATGAAACTGCCGAAGGTGCCCTGATACGGGAAATCAACGAAGAATTACAAGCCAAAGTAGTTGAGTATAAATACATTTTCTCACTACCAAATCTATACAAGTACAGCGGAATGACTATTCCTACATTGGACTTGTTTTTTACATGCACGATTGCTGATAACAGCCAACTAAGCGCATCGGATGATGTGGCGGATTGTTTCTTCGTTCCACTAAAGGACGTAAAAACAGAATATTTCGGGCTAAAATCGATACAAAAAGGAGTAGGAATGTTTCTAAAAAACATCAACAATTTCTAAATCTGAGACTCAATACGTTACGGGACGCGCTACAACTACGTCTATACAGAGAACTAAAATTATGAATTTATTCAAAATATGATGAGAAAAATAATTGTTTTACACCTGCTTTTGATAAGTTTTGCCAGTACAATGTTCGGGCAGCACACACTTATTTACACCAACTCTGACGTCCTGTTCAGCCAGGGGAAAGAACTTTTCACGCAACACAAATTTGCGGCTTCATACCGCAGTTTCGAAGCGTTTTTGAAAGAAACGAAACCGACTCAGGCGGGTCAAATTCAGGAATCCGAGTTTTACATGTCGGCAGATGCCTTTGAGCTTCGACAAGAAGATGCAAAAGTTCGTCTGCAAAATTATTTACTAAAATATCCGTACACCCCTTTTTACGACAGAACGAATACCATGTTGGGTATTTTGTTTTACGAAGCAAAGGATTATAAAAACGCGTTGAGTTATTTCAAAATGGTAGACGACAGCCATTTGGGAAACAGAGAGCGTGTAGATTTCTTATTTAGTAAGGGATACTCGTGCTTACAAATCGGCGACAACACTCAGGCTCGTGACATCTTCAAACAATTGAAAGTGATGAAAACGCGTTATGATGCTTCGGCAAGTTACTATTATGCCTATGCCGAATACACCTTAAAAAACTACGATGTGGCGCTCCCCGAATTTATAAAAATTGAGGACAATCCGGAATATAAAAACATCGTGCCCTACTACATCGTGCAAATATATTACGCTCAGAAAGAATACGATAAACTAAGCACTCGTGCCGAGTCATTGTTAAAAAACAATCCGGAGAATAAAAATAATGCGGAAATATACCGCATCATGGGTGAGATTGCCTATCGCAAAAAAGACTATGCTAAAGCTATTGGCTATTTAAAAAGCTACGAAAAAGTGTATCCAAAAGTATTGCGTAACGATATGTATTTATTGGGATTGTCTTATTTTCAATTAAAAGATTATCCTAATGCGATCCAATACCTTTCGAAAGTAACTACTGCTAATGACGAAATGACTGAAAATGCATATTTGCATTTAGGAAATTCATATATAAAAACCAAAAATATAAATAATGCCCGACTGGCCTACGAAGCAGCGTTACGAACTAAATTCAATAATACTGTACGTGAAGAAGCCATGTTCAACTACGCGCTGACCACTTACGAATCGAACACTGGATTTGGGGAGTCTATCTCTGCTTTTGAGCAATTCCTCACCGAGTTTCCAAACTCAAAATACAGAGACAAAGCTTATGATTATTTATCATCGGTATACCTTACCACCAAAAACTACGAAGCAGCCTATCAATCCATATCAAAGATTACCAATCCAACAGCAAGCTTGTTAGAGACCAAGCAATATCTTTTATATCAAATAGGTACGGAAGCATTCACATCAAACAACTACGAAAAAGCGATTGATGCGTTTACCCTTTCATTGCAAAGTTCATCCACAGGAAAGTACTCTGCCGAGAGTTATTTCTGGCGCGCCGAGAGTTATTTCCGAACCAAACAATCGACTGAAAGCATCAAAGATCTGAAGGCTTTCTTTGCAAATTCTTATTCAAAATCGAGCATCAATAAAACCACTGCCAATTACTCATTGGCTTACGGTTATTTTTCGCAAAAAAAATACAACGAAGCGTTGAACTGGTTCTTGCGATACCTTGATGCCGAAAACAATGCGGGTAACCCAACTTATCCGGATGCATTGAACCGTGTTGGTGACTGCTACTTTTACAACAGAGATTTCAGTAAGGCAGAAACCTACTACAACAAAGCAGTTTCAATCAGCCCAAACACCGGCGACTATGCCATGTTTCAGGCAGCGTATGTTGCCGGATTGCAAAAAAGTTATAGTACAAAGGTCATGAAGCTGGAAAAACTTCTCAGTACATATCCAAAATCGGAATATACAGACAATGCGATGTACGAAATGGGACGTGCTTATTTATTAATGGATAACGATTCGAAAGCAATTGCTACTTATCAACGATTGCTAAGCAAACAACCCAACAGCGCATTGGCACGAAAAGCTGCACTCGAAATAGGAATGATCTACTTCAATCAAAATAATTACGACCAAGCAATTACTGCCTACAAAAACGTCATTGCCAAATATCCCGGAAGTGAAGAATCATACACAGCGTTGGAAAGTCTGGAAACGGTGTACATCGAAATAAACGATGTACCGACCTACCTTGCCTACACGAAAACATTAGGACGCACTATTAGAACCACCACAGCCAGTCGCGAGGATTCTATCTCGTACATTGCTTCCGAAAAACAATATATTAGCGGAAAATACGCGCAAGCTATTGGCGGACTGCGCACCTACCTGAATAAATTCTGTCCGGGTGGACGCTATTGTTCTATAGGTCAATATTATTTAGCCGATAGTTATTACAGAACCGGCGACAAAGACAATGCCCTGGCAGCTTACGATGCCTTGTTGAAAATCACAGGAAATCAATATGCCGAAGAAGCCAGCATACGGTGTGCCGAAATTACTTTCGACAAAAAAGACTATGCAAGTGCATTGAACAATTTTAAACAACTGCAAACACTTGCCCAAACCACCGAAAACAAAAATATTGGCCGACTGGGCGTATTGCGCTGCAGCTATTTTCTTAACGACCATCAAACAACCATCAATATCGTAAATGAAATAATGGCCGATCCGCTTTCCAGCGAAGAATTGAAAGCGGAAGCACGCTTTAATCGTGCCAAAGCCTATCTGGCATTGGGACAATCGCCTCAAGCTATTTCGGACTTGAAACTGATAAGTGCGGACACCAGAACTGCCAGGGGAGCGGAGTCGAAATACTTATTGGCGAATATTTACTTCGAACAAAACAAGATGACGGATGCTGAAAACGAAGTCCTTGATTTCTCAAAAAAGAACACGCCACATCAGTTCTGGTTGGCCAGAAGCTTTGTACTGTTATCGGATGTATACATCAAAAAAGGGGATGATTTTCAAGCCAAACAATATCTGCTAAGCTTACAAAAAAATTATAAAGCAACAGACGATATTCAAACCCTGATAACCGAAAGACTTGCGGCAATAAGCGTGCGCGAAAAAAATACGGTCATCAACTAATCTGTTTTTAAGAATTTACAATTATTAATGCACAATTATCAATTAGATGAAAACATCAAACTTTATATTGTCAATCTTATTGTTAGCTATTGGCACAATTGCTAAAGCGGAAAAAAAGGACAGCATCGTCGACCGGAACATAACTGTGGAGCGCGAGTACAAACCACTGATTCAGGACGCCGGAAAAATAAACACTTCGCCCAAAATGATAGAGCCTAGCGTTGAGAAAACCAAGCCCAAATACTCCGACTTCAATTTGCCTCTAAATGCAGATTTCAATATTCACACACTCCCGGCTGCCGAATTGCAAATGGAGAAACAGAGAGTTTCGAAAGGTGGATTTGCTCGTTTAGGACTCGGAAACTATTTCAACACCTTAGCCGACTTCGCCTATCCGCTAATAAAAGAAACCGATATGCGCCTTGATTTTTCGTTGAACCATCTAGGTACTTTTGGCGACAAAACTCATTCTACAACCAATGCTGCACTGGCTTTCGACAAGTATTTCAAAACGTTCAACCTGTATGCAGGACTGAATGCAGGACATGAATACTTTAAGTATTACGGAAACGGCTTTAACGCCAATGGGAGGGCTCTAAAAATGGATACCCTAGCTGCTAAATATCCGGGGGCTAGTCTCGGGTATAGTGAAAAGCACCGCGAAGGACTAAACCCTTTACTCCGCTTAAAAAGTCTGAACGACATGGCCAACGACTCCACTTTACAAACATTCTGGAAAGTAAATGCCTATGCAGGAATTCGTTCATTGCCACTTACTAAAGGCGTGCAATACAATGCCGAAATTCAATACAAAAGTTTTTCGGCACACAACGGCATAAAAGAAAATCACTTTCGCACGCTGGGCCAAATAAACATGGACTACAACGATAACCGTGTAGGACTGGACGTAGAACTCAACAACATTACCTACAGCACCAAGCAAGTCGACTATCTGAATTTCTACGACGCGTATGCCGTTTATACGCTGAACCCATACTATAAGATTGAGACTGATGATTACAATGTTCGCCTTGGTGTCAGATCGAGCTTTACATTCGTTCCCGGAAGTGTAGCCGTCCACCCATCGCTGGATGTGAGTGCTGAGTGGAAAGCAGCTCCGGAGTATCTGTCGCTCTATGGCGGTATAACAGGCGAGGAAGCGGTAAATACACAAAATAAGATTTTTGATGAAAATCGCTTCCTTTCACCGGACATCAGAGTGAAAGACACCTCTACCCCCATCGATTTCTTTGCGGGAATTAAACTCAAACCGATATACAATTTACTGTTTGATGCTTATGTGGATTACAGCGCTATTGATAATCAGTATTTCTTTATCAACAAAGAGTATAACTTTTCGAACTTCAACAGTTCTACAATAGCTAGTGAATATGCCACTTTATATACCAACAAGTTTGATGTATTGTACAGCAAAGCCACTCATCTAAAAGTTGGAATGCGTGCCAATTACAATATCCGCCGCGTGGTGAATGTGGAACTTAAAGGAGCTTACAACAGTTGGCATGTAAACAGCGAGCAATATGCATGGAACAAACCCAAATGGGAAGCCAACCTCAACACCGATGTGTTTCTAACGCACGATTTGAGTATTTCGGCCAATCTGTTTTACGAAGGTGAACGCTATGCAAAACTGGGCACAATGGCCATGCGCATGCGCCCAAAAGTGGACATCAACCTCGGAGCGTCTTACTCTACCAACAGTTGGTTCACTGCTTTTGCAAAAATCAATAACCTGATCAATAATCCATACGAAATATATTACGGCTATCAGGTACAAGGTCTAAACGCATTGGTAGGTGTAGCGTTTTCGTTTTAGAGGTGTAGCATAAAATTCGAGCAATATATATTATTGCAATAAGGTCCGAAGAAAATAAGTTTAAACCCTAAAAAACAAACGTTATTTTACGATATAACATTCAACATTATTCATATTTGATTATATTTGCAGAAAATATTCTGAATTACTTACACATAAACACTATTTAAAATGGAAGAATTAGTTAGTAAAATCAAATCCGAATTCGAAGCTTTCGCTACGGATGCAAACTTGCAAGTTGAAAAAAGTAACAAAGCTGCCGGTACTCGTGCTCGTAAAAGTTCTTTAGATCTTGAAAAACTTTTGAAAGAGTTCAGAAAAGTTTCAGTTGAAGAATCAAAAAAATAACGATTCCTTTTCTCGTTGAAATAAGCTTTCCCTTTACAGGGAGAGCTTTTTTCTTTTACACTCCACCCCATCCTCAATTCTTCGGGATCAGAGATTATCAATAAAAAAAAAGAATCCATTTTTTTGTAAAATTGAAAAAAGTTTATAAATTTGCAACGCAAAAAGGCTGTAAACCAATCAGTACATGCAAAGTAGCAGCAACCAATCACACGTCTGTCAAGCTAATTTTGGGAGAAGACACTGTCCCACCACGGGGCAGACCATTTGGAAGCGAGAAAGCACCGTCCCATTGCAGGACAGACCATTTTCAGACAAAAAAACATCGTCCCGTCACGGGAAAGAGCACTTCCAAACAAATAAGCACCGTCCCGTCGCGGGACAGAGCATTTGCGGGCTAGAATGCATTGTCCCGTCGCGGGACAGCGTTTTCGCACGTGAGGAGAAGTATTTCAAATCAAAAAGCCGGTATCTCCATGCAGGTGGACATACTTTTTAAATAAACTGATTACTAACCCCAAAAAAAACTAATGTATGATTAAAGTATTTTTATTGCATTTTGTTCGTCAGATGGATTTTTTTCAGGTAATGATTTTAATCCGCGACTATTTAAAGAAATTAGATTGGACAGCTCTGAGAATTGAAACGCAGGCTACCGAGTTTGAAATGCGCTTACAAGCTTTTGACAATGCGTTAAAAGAATCACGAAAAACGGGAAAAACAACCCGGCTACACGAGCTGGATGAATTGCGCGACGAAATGGTAATTGGACTTTACAAGCAGGTAAAGTCACTGCTAAACTACCCCGTGGTCTCGGTAGCTGAGGCAGCACAGCGATTGTGGTTTCACATGGAGAAACATGGAACCCAAATACAGGATTTACCTGTGCGCGAAGAATCGGGAACGCTGATTAAGTTACTTCAGTACCTGAACACTCCCGAGAGTCTGGCCAACCTGCAAACAACATCCTCTGCAGCCTGGAAAGAAAGTCTGGAAGCATACAGCAAGCAGTACGACGACCTGTACAGCGACCGTACCCTGGTGGAAGCGAGCTACGAAGTGGCACGTGCCAAAGTAGAGCGCGGCAACACTCAGACTGCATTTGCCGAGTTGTGCGAACAAATCAATGCCTTAGGACGCGTAAATGGAGCGGAGCCATACAAAGAATTGTCGGACTTCATTAACCGCACGGTGGATTCCGCCCGCATCACTGCCCAACAACGCTCCACTATGGCCAAAAACATCGAAAACAAAGCGGCAGACGCAGCTCAAAAATAACGATGCCCTGACAGATACCGGCCGATCAGGTATGTCACCGCTCCCTAATACACCCTTTTTATTAAAGCTCTGCCACAGCGGAGCTTTAATTTTTTACTGTAAAAAGATTCCTTATTGAAACAAAAAACGAGAATACTCGTGTCGGCCAAAAAGTGAAATTTATTTCATACATTTGCATTGCATTATTATACGAAAATCGACACACTCTCTCTCCTGCCGTATACAACTCATTACTTTATACATAACAATTATTTAAAATGAAAAAACTTCTCATCGTAATGCTTTCGCTCTGCATATTTACAGCAGTAAAAGCCGACGAAGGCATGTGGATGCTGCCTTTGATTGAAAAATTAAACATCCAAAAAATGAACGGCATGGGCTTAACGCTTACTGCCGACCAGATTTACAGCGATAAAAACGTGAGTTTGAAAGACGCTGTGGTAGTATTCGGAAACGCTTGTACAGGCGTAATGGTCTCCAATCAAGGCTTGGTGTTCACCAATCACCATTGCGGATTTGATGCTATCCAGAAACACAGCACCGTGGAGCATAACTACCTGAAAAACGGATTTACAGCAGAGAAGTTGGAAGATGAAATTCCATCACCGGGACTATCCGTAAAATTTCTGGTGAGTGTAAAAGACATTACCGAACGCGTGATCTCTCAATTACCGGAGACTCTGCTGGGCAAAGCACGGGTTGATAAACAAGACTCCATTATCAAAGCCATTCAGAAAGAAACAGAAAAAGGCACGCAACTCATCGCAAGTGTAAAACCATTTTATTCGGGCAATGAGTTCTACCTGTTTACGTACGAAGAATTTACCGACGTCCGTTTTGCTTTTGCCCCTCCTACCTCCATTGGTAAGTTTGGTGGCGATACCGACAACTGGATGTGGCCTCGTCATACTGGCGATTTCTCGGTTTTCCGCGTTTACTGCTCACCCGATGGCAAACCTGCAAAATACTCGAAAGACAATGTGCCTTACTCTCCGAAACGCTTCGCAGCCATTTCTAACCAAGGCTACAAACCGGGCGATTACAGTATGATTATGGGTAACCCGGGAACCACCAATCGTTATTTATCATCGTTTGGCGTTAGCTACCGCATGAAATCGTCGAACCAGTCGCGCATCGATGTGCGTGGTGCAAAACAGGATGTTTGGCGCTCATTTATGCGTGCCGACGAGGCCATCAACATTGCCTATGCCAGCAAATATGCCCGCAGCTCCAACTATTGGAAAAACAGCATTGGAATGAATAATGCCATTGCCAAACTGGGTGTTATCGAAGAAAAGCAAAATCAGGAAAAAGAATTTACCACTTGGATAAATGCAGCCCCTGAGCGCAAAGCGAAATATAAAAACGTGATGCAAACACTCGAAGAAGGGTACGCAAAAATTTATCCATACGGTCGTGCCATGAACTATCTCATGGAATCACTTTCGAGTGGAGTGGAAATGCCACGCATTGCTTCGGAAGTAAAAAGATTATCGGCAACCAAGCTGCCTCAAGACTCCTTACTTGCTAAAACTGCAGAGTTGTACAAAGATTACTATCCTGTAGTTGACGAAGCAACAATGGTAGCTATGTTGGACATGTATAAAAAATCGGTAGATGCAGATGCATTACCTGAGTTGTACCACATGATCGCAAAGAAGTTCAAAGGTAATTATACTAATTATGCAAAATACATCTACGAAAAATCTGTCTTTACTTCGCTTGATAAAATAAGTAAAGCCATTAAAAACAATAAGACAGATTTTACCAACGATCCCGCTATTGTCTTTGCAACTGATGTAAGAAAAACAATGGAAGCCATACGTAGTGTAGAATACACTAAAGCGAGCGAGCAGATAAAAGATGCGGAGCGCCTGTACGAATCTGCATTAAAAGCCATGGCCGACGAAAAAGGCAAAGCACTTTATCCCGATGCTAACTTCACCATGCGTCTGACTTATGGTAAAGTAGGTGGCTACAAACCTGCCGATGCGGTAGATTACAAATACTATACAACCACCAAAGGAATTCTTGAAAAAGAAAAACCGGGTGATGCAGAGTTTGATGTTTCGCCAAAACTGAAAACTGCGATTAAAGAAAACAACTACGGTGCATATCTCGACCAAAAAACCGGTGAAATGCACGTAGCTTTCCTTAGCAACAACGACATTACCGGTGGTAACTCGGGCAGTCCTATTTTCAATGGTAAAGGCGAATTGATTGGTCTTGCCTTTGATGGTAACTGGGAAGCCATGAGTGGCGATATCGTGTTCGAACCGGATTTGCAACGTACCATCAATGTGGACATTCGCTATGTTATGTTCGTAATGGACAAAGTAGGCGATGCTAAACGTTTGGTCGGCGAGTTGACGATAAAATAATTCAGCAGCATTTTTCACGAACAAAAAAGCACCTGCAGTTTCGGCTGTAGGTGCTTTTCTGTTTTATGAGACGAATAAGCACTAACTTTACTTTTTTCGACGAATGTCTTTCAAGCATAAAGCAATATCTAACTGCCTCCAACAATTTCGACAATAGTGATTTTCATCTTCAAATAGTTATAATACACTAATATTTGTTATATTTTTATTGTTTATAGTAGTTAGACATAAAGCAATATTTGAATTATTTACAAATAGCATGCAGCAATAGTTACTACACGTTAAGGCTCAGGCATCTACCAAAATGCCCTCAAATTAATCACTATGCATTTCACAGTTCGAAAACAATCTCTAGGAACACTACTTTATTAAGAATCAATGTAGCAGTAAGTACTACACAAAACGAACTCAACACTTTCATTATATCATTGTTACATCTTTACGTCTCTATAAAACAGGGTTCGAGGTATAAAAGAACGAAAAACTACATTCACAAATACTGTATTTATTATCTCTTGAATTTTTCCCTACGGATTAGCATATTGAAAGTCACAATTCTATATTAACTTTAAAATATACCACTATGTCCCCAACCGAAAATCTGAAGCGAGAGCATGAAGCAATTAAAGAAGCATTAAATATCATGAGCAAAATTGCCGATGATATAAAAGCCGAAAAAGTTTTTTATACAAAAGATATCGATAGCATAGTCGATTTCTTAATTGTTTTTTGGTACAACTGCCATAACCAAAAAGAGGAACAAGTTTTCTATCCTGCACTTATTAGAGCCGGTATAAAGACCGACGATGAATCAATAGGCGATATATCGCACGAACACAGTATGGGCAGAATCTACATCAGAGAAATGTCTCATAGCATTGAGAACTGTAAAATCGGGAATGCATTTTCTTGCGAAAGATTGGCAGACAACCTAAACAATTATGTCAATCTACTACGCATTCATATTCAAAAAGAAGAAGAAATACTATTTCCAAAGGCCAACGACACATTAACAGAAGAAAATTTGCGTGAAATATCTATCCAATTCGAAGCAATAGAAAAACAAACAGTAGGGCACTCGGTTCATGAACGATATTATGAATTACTAAAACAATTAAAAGGTCAATACATCGACATTGCACCTCCTGTGTTTAAACTCAAATACACCAAAGAGCTTTTCTATGCCTGCTAAAACTAAATATAAAATCATATTTTAGTAATAATAATAGTAGTAGTAGTAGTAGTAGTAGTAGTAGTAGTAGTAGTTGTAATCCTGACTTCAAATGTAGAAACGGTTTACCATGACGGATAGAGATAAAACTATTGACTCATACATAAATATTTCACAAACAAAGACATAAGAAATTTCTCTTATGTCTTTGTTTGTGAAATCAACAGTGAAGCATCGATTATATAATCGAAGATCCCAAAGCTAAATACAATGGTTGTACAGTTGTAGAAGTATTTTCTAGCAACTTTTTTTTCAACCAGTGATTTTATCTATTTTTTTTGTACATTTAATTTAAATTTACTGTATATTTGTTGCACCTCTAACCTCACCACTCAAATCTGTCTGTTTGACCATCTCTAAATTTGCACTGATTATAAAACCCAATTATGGCATAAGCTAAGTTCTGTTTTATTTAGTTATCATTTCACTACCAATTATTCCTGTATTTTAAACTCAATAAATTGATTTGAAAATGAAGAATAATGAGTTCAAATCCGACATCATTCAGCAATCCGGGCTTGCTACGAATAATCATAGCAAACCTCACACTTATACTCATGCTGCCTATTTTAGCATCTCCTCAGATGGACGGATCATATCACTAAACGCCTATGGTTTAGAGCTCCTTGACGACAGTTATCCTAAAGTTGTCGGACACAAATTCAACTCGTTCATTGCTAAAAAGCATAAGTCCACATTCGACGCATTTTTGAAAGAACTCGTTTTAAACAATGTAGCACTGTCTTGCGAACTTACCCTAACAACAAACTTCACGACGCTGAAACACGTAAGTATTAGTGGTATATCATTAGGTTCAAACAAAGAAATATCATTAATCGTCACTGACATTTCAAAACGTGTGGCAGAAGAAAACACAATACATAAAAACAAAGAACTACTGACCAAAATAATAGAGAATGCCCGTGATATAATAGTCAAACTGAATAGAGCCGGAACTATTTTATATATCAACCGCGTACCACTTGGTTATAAAATGGAGAATGCAGTTGGTACAAATTTTATGTCATGGAACGCTAAAGATGATTACCCAAAGCTGACAGATGTATTAAACCGTGTATTTGAAGATGGTGTAACTATGACTTTCAAAACAGATGTATACGATAAAAACAATAAAATTCATAGGTTTCGTTCAAGTTTATTACCTTTGATTGAAGACAATGGTGTAAAAAACGCTATCTTGATTGCAAGAGACATAACTGAGATTGAAGAAGCAGAAGAAAAATTACGATTAAGCGAAGAACGCTATAAATCACTATTCAACAACAACTTATCAGTCATGCTACTTATAGATCCAAGTACGGGTGAAATTAGAGATGCAAATATAGCCGCATGCAGATATTACGGATGGAGTCATACAGAATTGTGTACAAAAAATATATCGGACATAAATACACATACAAAGGCTGAGATAACTGCCTCACTGCAAAGAACCAATAATGAAAAGCTCACTCATTTCTATTTCAAGCATCGATTGGCTAGTGGGACAATAAGAGATGTTGAAGTATACTCTGCAATTATCGATTTTGCTGACACAGCTTTACTTTACTCAATCGTACACGACATTACGGATCGTAAACAAGCCGAAGAACGAATTATTGAAAGTGAATCACTGTTGCGTGAATCGCAAGAAGTAGCTCATATTGGCAGCTACTCCTTAGATTTGATAAGTAAAACCTGGAAAGCAACATCTGAACTACTAAAAATTTTTGGAGTGGACGAAACACATCCCAACACGCTAGACAGTTGGATTCAAAGCGTTCACCCTGATTTTAGAAAAATGCTTATCGACGACTTATTTTACAAAGACATAGAAAAGAAGATATACCAGCATCAATATAAAATAATTCGTATCAACGACAAAGTCGAACGTTGGGTACAGGGCACCGGCTTTTTCGAATTTGATAACAATAACAAACGAATTAAACTCATAGGTACCATTCAGGACATTACAAAACGCAAAGTTGCAGAGTTGGCACTAACCAATTTGAACCTTGAACTTGAAAACAAAGTAGCTCAGCGCACAAAAGAATTGTCGGCATCAAATGAAGCACTTAAGCTCGCCGAGGAAAAATACAGAACAGTAGCTGACTTTACTTTCGGGTGGGAATTCTGGATTGACACAAACGACAGAATAGTGTACTGTTCCCCATCCTGCGAGCGAATAACTGGATATAAATCATCTGAATTCATCAACAACCCTATGCTTCTTTTAAACATAGTACACCCGGAAGATTTGAAGATATTTGTCCGCCATAAGTACATGGAATCTAAGGCTAAAGAAGCCAACCATGGTGTTCAATATAGGATCATTACAAAAAATGGGATTACAAAATGGATTAGTCACGAATGTTGTCCTATATACAATGCCGTCGGCGAGTTTATTGGTAACAGAGGAAGTAACAAAGACATAACACGTAGAAAGAAAACAGAACAATTGCTCCGAATGAGCAATCAAAAATATAAACTTCTATCGGAAAACATTACCGATGGCATTTTTATTTATAAAAATAATGGGATAGAATACATAAATAAAGCTGTATCGAACATTTTGGGATATGAGAAAAAAGAACTCAATGGATTAGAATTTACACATTTCGTTTTACCAGAATATCATTCAACACTAAAAAGCATTCTAAGCATTGCAACACCCTATGATCTGAGTAAAAATATTGAGGTTGAATGTTACAAAAAGGACAACTCTATAATCACTATTGAAATTCTGTCAAATTACATTAGCTCTGAAAAAGCAATTTACGGTATCATACATGATATTACAGAAAGAAAGGAAATTCAGAAAAAAATTCTCAATGCAATTATACAAACTGAGGAAAAAGAAAAATCCAACTTTTCGAAAGAACTACATGATGGACTAGGTCCCTTGTTATCAACTATCAAATTATACCTTCAGTGGTCCGAAAGACCCAACAACAATGTACCACGAGAAGAAATCACACATAAAGCTCAAGAAATTTTGGAAGAAGCAATAGCTACAGTAAAAGAAGTTTCAAACAAACTAAGTCCGCATTTATTAATGTATTATGGACTTAGTTCTGCCATAAAAAACTTTGTTGACAAGCTCAATGAAACCTCGTCAATCAATATTAACTTTGAAAGCAATTCCGACAAACGACTAAAAATGGAAATGGAGGCTGTGCTTTATCGTGCCGTCATTGAATGCATCAATAATACAATAAAACATGCAAACGCGAAAAACATAAATATAAAAATCATCAATTCGGATGTACAGTTCATAATCCAGTACAGTGATGATGGAATTGGATTTAATATTGAAGAAACCATTTCGCAGCATAAAGGACTGGGGCTTTTCAACTTACAAAACCGCATTCAAACAGTGGGTGGAAAAATAACGCTGACAAGTAAAAAAAATGAAGGTGTATACTATCAGTTTATCATAAATCACGAGTAATAATCAACGACTTAGGCAACATAAAAAAGCGCAACAATGAACTCAGACAATTTAGTAAAACCCCAAATTATCATTGTCGATGATCATCTTATTTTTCGGCAAGGATTAACATCTATCATTACTTCCGAAAACATCGCAACAGTGATTGGAGAAGCGTCGAACGGCATTGAATTTATAGAACTTATTTCAAAGCTGAAACCCGATATAGTTCTAATGGACATCGACATGCCTCACATGAATGGACTAGATGCCACAGAAAAGGCAATGCAACTCATCCCCGAGTTGAAGATTATTGTTTTTAGCATGTTTAGCGACGAAGAGTATTATCATAAAATGATAGAGCGCGGCGTTAAAGGTTTCATTCTTAAAACCAGCGGTATCAATGAACTAGAAAATGCCATCCATGAAGTGATGAGAGGAGAAAGCTATTTCTCGAACGAATTACTTCGAAAAATAATTAGCAACTTTGAACACAAAAACAATAGTAAATTCACGAAAAAAGAAATGCTCAGCGAAAGAGAGATTGAGGTCTTGCAACAAATTTGCCTTGGCTTATCGACCGACGAGATTGGGGAAAAACTATTCATTAGTCCGAAAACTGTCAAAACACACAAATCCAATTTATTAGCAAAAACCATTACAAAAAACACACCTGCTTTAATCCTTTTTGCAATTAAAAATAAGATTATAAAAATATAAAAAGTTTGTATCCAAATCAGTCAATTGACCTAAGTCGGACAAACTATATCTAAACAAGACTTACCTCACTTAAGTATAATTATCAATGCTAACAGAGTTATCAAACGTTCTGCACTGACATTCACGTAAATAATCAGAAGACAAAATGAGCACTACTCCTTTTATAGGATGCATTCTAGTCCTTTTGCACTAGTACAAATACAACCTTTTTATAAACATATACATCTATCTCCTCATAGTTGCTAATATGATATTCACTTACTTTACATCCCCATTAAAGTTGAGTATATTGCCTAAAGAAACAGTAAAACGAAAGCAATATGTTAGCACAGCAAAACTCGAAACCGAATCTGATACTTGTTGATGATCATTTGATTTTCAGACAAGGATTAAAAGACATGATTACAATAGAGAATATTGCATCCGTAATTGGTGAAGCTTCAAATGGTATTGAATTTCTTAAGCTACTTCCAAACCAAAAACCGGATTTAGTATTAATGGATATTGACATGCCTTTTATGAACGGTTTAGAAGCAACCCGAAGAGCATTGACATTGATACCAGATCTTAAAATAATGGCTTACACTATGTTTGGAGACAATGAATATAACGACAAGATAAGAGAGCTTGGAGCAAAAGGATTTGTATCCAAAACAGCTAATATTGAAGAATTAGAATTAGCGATAAAGACAGTACTAAACGGACAAAATTATTTCCAGAATGCTGATTCTGGCATTTCAATAAGTACATAGCAATTTGAAATTCAATCTGCGATGTTTACAATTCGGTAAATGATGATTTATTAAGAGAAACTGCCCTGACAAATTCTATTTAGCAGGGCAGTTTTATAAAACATTCAACAATTTATTTATCCATTCAAGCATTAATAAGTAACTTAATCCTCACACATTGCTTTTTTGAAAATCTTCTGGGCTTGTCCATAATCAACTTTTCCACACGGACCAGAAATACACCCACCTTCGCAAGCCATAACTTCTATGAAATTTCCCGGTGCTTTTCCTTTGGCATAGGCTCTCAGCAAACCAATGTTCTTTTTATTCAAATTAGAAACCTGTACCGGCTTTACACCCAGTTGAGGATACATCTGAGCAACAGCAGAAATAACGCCTCCTGCGCGGGCAAAACCGCGTCCGGCCATAGGAGCACATTCGCCCGTATTGTCGAGCGGCTTCATCTCTATCGAAAGTCCGGTAAACAAAGTATCCACTTCTTCAAATGTCAACATATAATCTACCAATTCACTATCCGCAATTTCCTTTCGTTTTCCAACACAAGGACCAATGAACACCAGCTTTGCATCCGGATACTTAGCTTTTGCCATTTCGGCAGTGTAGTACATGGGCGATTTGGTGTGCGATACAAAAGGTTTCATATCGGTTAAATGCTTATTTACCAATTCCACGTAGGATGGACAGCAGGATGTTGTCATAAATTGCTGCCCGTTTTCAAGTTTTTCGTTTAACTCTGCTCCTTCCCGCTGTGTCGTTTCCATTGCACCATAAGCCACTTCTATAGCATCTACAAAACCAATCTGACATACGGCGTCTGCTATTTCTGCAATTGAATTGCTAAATTGAGACTGAATCGATGGCGCCATTAATGCTACCAGTTTCTCGCCACGCTCCATGGCCGGAAGAATATCAAATACTTGCGAAATTTCAAATACTGAACCAAACGGACAAGCATTGATACATTTACCGCAGTAAATACATTTCGACTCGTCAATATGTTCAATGCCGTTCTCATCCTTTTGGATAGCCTTCACCGGACATGCTTCTTCGCAAGGAATAGGGATATAAACTATTGAGTGATAAGGACAAGCTTCTTTACAAATTCCACAGTTAATACACTTGCTGTGATTTATATGAGCTTGATCATTGTCCGTGAATGTGATAGCATCTTTCGGACAGTTCATAAAGCAAGGGCGTCCAACACAACCCTTGCATAAATTTGTCACCACATAATTTGTTTTCACACAAGCCGTACAAGCCTCATCAACAACTGTTAATATCGCTTTTTTCGTTTTAGTGCGGTTTAACGCACTTTGCGCATAGACCGACAAAGGCGTCAATTCATCTTCTTCCTCATCAACACTAAACCCTAAAATCGGCAGCATTTTATATTTCAATACTGCCCTTTCCTTATGAATACAACATCGCCCGCGAGCCTGTGCATTTTTAGGCGACATCAATATGGGCAATCGATCTATTTCAGCAACTAAATTTCCTTCTTTATGCAATTTTATGAGCTTAGACATCAAGTCTCTGCGCACAATCATGGTATTATTTACAAACGCCATTATTTTCAGTTTTAGTTTCTACGTTCAGGGCGCAAAGTTACTGATTTTCTTACTTAGAGAAAAATATCAATTTCTTTGAAGCCATTGATTATTGAACCTTTTTTAAGAGCTTTCTTTCAAATTGGAATAAATACAAGTTTGTTCTTATAAATTCTAATTTCAGATTGCATTTGAATCAAAAATCGGCAGTAGAATTATTCAAAAAAACATTATTATTTCCTTTTTATACCCTGGAATACAAATTCTACAATACTATTTTTGTTCCTTTCAAACTCAGAACTAATATTTTGACGAATGTAAGGCACTTCCATCCCTTTAATGGAATAAAAAATAATGATAGAAGATAAATCCAAATCCATGCGTTTGAATACGCCCTTCTCAATTCCATTATTCAGTATTGAACGAATTAACGAAATTTCCTGAACATCTATCTTTCTGCGCGTACGCTCCACCTCATAAATATCATGAAAAAAATCAGCCCGCAACGAACCATTTCGGGTGACAACATCTTTAATCGCATCCAAATGCGTCAGAATATGATTGGTAAGCATTACATCCGGTTCCACTTTCTCTGTCGAAACCACTTTCAATCGTTCCAGAACTTGTTCCAGTTCCTTATCGATTACTGCTTTATAAATATCTTCCTTATTATTAAAATAGGTATACAATGTTCGCCGTCCTTTTTTCGAAGCTTCGGCAATGTCATTCATAGTTACCTCTCTTTTGCCCTTTTCGGCGAAAAGTCCACGGGCAACTTCTATAAGCATTTTTTTTGTATTCGACATTTTAATCGGTGTTTTTATTTCTTTGCATCGCAAAGATACTGAATTGTTTATTATATTTCAAAAAAAACTGCACATAAAACCAAAAGTGTGCATAAACTCGATTACGGATAGTTCATCTGTCATTTTCAGGAAGATTTAATCTTCACTATCAACCTCACAAACCAGACCACTGCGATAGCAAAGGCAAAGCGGGGAATAACGAGCCAACCGGCAGAAACTCCAATGGCTACAAACAGCAGCGTATCTTCTAAAAGTGAATGATTAAGAGCAATATGATAGTTTAGCAAATTTGCATTTTCTGCTTCTATTTCATGTTTTTCAATTGCTTCGAGCACAATGGCAGATCCATAGGTTAAGCCAAGTGTTTGAGATACAAACCACAGAAACGAACTATTGTCCGACAGACCCATTATCCGCATGAAGGGCGACAATAGCTTAGCTAGGAAATCGAGGACTTTAAATTCTTTCATAATGCTCTGAAGCATCATCAAACCGGTAACTATAAGTGTGATTTTAAACACCAACCAGCCTGCACTTAAAACCCAGGCGCTAAGCATTTCACTGAAAGTTAGAAATTGGGTTAGCTTTTGAGCCACACCGACAGAACCCATTTGTGCAGGCAGAAGCCAATTTAGAATAATTGCAGCAATAAAAGAAGAACAAATGCGGATAGTAAACATGATAAAGGCCGAAGAACCTGTCTTTTTTTGAATGGCTGTTTCCACTATCATATTATGCGAAATCAGGCACATTAAAGCCATAATGGTAATTTCGCGCAGATTCAATGTCAGCGTGGCAAGAATGGCTATTGGCGCATAAAGAGGGAGAAAAAAGCTGGAAATAAACACAATAGCAGATTCGCCGGGCAGGCCAATAAACGAAAAGGCAGGCGCCAAAACGGTTGCGAACTGCGCAATAATACCCCAATACTGAAGTAAACTCACTATTAAACTGATAGGGATAATAATTTTCAGAAGCCACCAGGAAGTCTGTCCTGCTTTAGGAAGTGCTTGTACTGAACTTGTATATAATCGGTTGGTTATTTTATTCATGGCATTGTGATGTATTTAAAACAAGAAAGGTTGTCTCACGACAACCCAATCTTTAAAATTAACCTTAAATCTAATACCATGAAAAACACAGTGCAAATGTAAAGCTATTTTTTATGTTGTACAACATATTTTTGAAGTTTTTTCACCCATTTAACTACATTTAACTTTAAATCTCAGAATACTGACTATCCATCAACAAGTAAACATAACTAATATATTTATTATATGCTACTTAACCCGAACCCAGGTCTGAGAACGTCCTATAAAACCTCCTCTATCAAGCGATCCACGAACAACAAGATTATCGGTTTCTGCATTTATGCTGATATTACATTTATAAATTTTTCCGGTTTTTGGATCAAGAATAGTTCCACCGGTCAGTTTACCATCTTTTTCAACCAAGTCATTTATGATCATCATTCCAGCAATGGGTTTATTTTTATTTACTCCGTCGCATTCTGCACACAATTTCTCCGGATCTTTGAACAGCTTTTCAATTTTCCCATAATATTTTCCGTTGGTAGCTTTAAAAACAAATACTATCGACTTGGTACTTCCGTCCTTGTCATCAATCGTTTTCCATTTTCCAACAATTTTATTTACCTGCGCAAAACCCGAAAAGCAAAATGACAGCATTATCACAAGAGCAAAAAGAACTTTTTTCATTGATTTTAATTTTATGTTTATTATAAATCATTTTCCAGCTAGTATGGAAAATATCGTTTCTGATAATTTGCCACAAAGATATTTATTTTTTGCACAATAAACACCATAATGTGCACAAAACAAGAATAAAGTTAAAGGAGAGACTAAATTATAGAAGCAAAAGTATTTATATCAGTCGATTTTTATACTTTTGCATAAAAAAAGCCCTGACATGAGAACTAGTTTTATAACCGACAAAAATGAAATTGAAAGCATTATCGATCAATGCGATATATGTTTCATCGGAATTATTGAGGCCGATGGAACACCCTACGTCATCCCAATGAATTTTGGCTATTTGAACAATGAGATTATACTTCATTCGGCTCCCGAGGGTAAACATTTAGGTTTACTAGAGCACAATAACAGAATTTGCGTGACCTTTTGTCCGGATCGAAAATTGGTATATCAACACCCCGACGTAGCCTGTAGCTACAGCATGCTTTCGAAAAGTGTAGTTTGCAAGGGTGCTGTTACATTTATCGAAGATCTCCACGAAAAAGCAGAAGCACTCAACTCAATGATGAAGAAATTCTCCGACCGAACATTCAAATATTCAACACCCGCACTCAGCAATGTAAAAGTTTGGCGTGTTACTGTTGACGAAATTACCGCCAAGGCATTTGGACAAAACTTCAAATAATAACAAGATTAGTTCGTTATTCATCCTAATTAAATAAACAGGTCAAAACATATATTGTCTATTTGAAAATCATGACTAAATTTCTGTATCTGCTTTTGGCACAGCAATTGAAACAACACTGTGACAATTAATACGATAAAGCGCTAAACAAATAACTATTAGCGCTTTATTACTACATATTAATTGACTCCACACATAAAGATAATGCCAGTATGCCATATTGGCAGCAAAACAAAAGAAAAACTTACAATGAATAACCGTTACGACAATCTATTTTCTGAAGATATGCTAGGTTCATCTGATATATTTCCAATCATCTCACTCGACGAGCGTCCATCGGAGTTGAATATCAACTCCGGCGATGTGTTGCCGATTCTCTCATTGCGCAACATGGTACTCTACCCGGGCGTACTTTTACCGGTTTCGGTTGCGCGGACAAAATCATTAAAATTAGTACGCGAAGCAAATGATAACGACATGCTCATTGGAGTTTGCTCACAGATAGACAAAAAACTCGATGACCCGACTATCGAACAGCTTTATCAAACCGGAACAGTAGCGCAAGTAGTACGCATCCTCGAAATGCCCGATAATACCACCACCGTTATTTTAGAAGGCAAACGTAGATTTCACCTTGGCGAACTGGAAACAGACAAACCTTACATAAAAGCAAAGGTAAACCTTGTAGAAGACGTTGTTCCCGATCCTAACGATGGTATATTTGTCGCTTTGGTTTCGTCGATCAAAGATCTTTCTATCAATATCATAAATGATTCAGGAGCCATGTCACCCGAAATGGCATTTGCGATCCGAAACATTGAAAATCCAATATTTTTAATCAACTACGTGTGCGTAAACTTTGGCTTAAATGTAAAAGAAAAACAACGCTTGTTGGAAATTGATGAGATAATGGAACGTGGCTATCAGCTACTTGAGCTACTCAACAAAGAATCACAGTTGCTGGAAATAAAAATGTCGATTCAAAACAAAGCAAAGGAAGGCATTGATCAACAACAACGGGAATATTATTTGCAACAACAAATGAAAACTATCCAAAATGAATTGGGTGGTAATTCTCCCGAAATGGATGTTGCAGATTTTAAAGAACGTATCAAAAATAAGAAGTGGAACGAGGCTACAGCTAAGGTCTTTGAGAAAGAGTTAAAAAAACTGGAACGAATGAGTCAACATTCGCCCGACTATTCTACACAACTCAACTACATTGAAACCATGCTTGAGTTGCCATGGAATGAATACACTTCAGATAATTTCAATCTGAAAAATGCAAAAAAAGTACTTGACAAGGATCACTTTGGCATGGACACAGTTAAAGACCGTATCCTGGAACACTTAGCCGTTTTAAAACTGAAAGGCGACATGAAATCACCAATCATCTGTTTATACGGCCCTCCGGGAGTTGGAAAAACATCATTGGGAAAATCTATTGCTTCGGCTTTGAACCGAAAATATGTACGTGTTTCGTTAGGTGGATTGCACGACGAGGCTGAAATTCGCGGGCACCGCAGAACATATATTGGAGCTATGCCGGGGCGAATCATGCAAAATATTCAAAAAGCAGAATCGTCTAATCCCGTCTTCGTACTTGATGAAATTGACAAAATAACAACCGATTATAAAGGTGATCCATCCTCAGCTTTACTTGAGGTGCTTGATCCTGAACAAAACACAGCATTTCACGACAATTATTTAGATGTTGATTTCGATTTATCAAAAGTACTTTTTATTGCCACTGCAAATAATTTAAGTTCAATTCCACGCCCACTATTGGACCGTATGGAATTGATAGAAGTGAGCGGTTACACACAAGAAGAGAAAATCGAAATCGCAAAACGCCATTTGGTAACCAAAGAACTTGAAAATCATGGATTAAAAGACACTGAATTTTCGCTAAGCAAACCGGTTATCAACAAATTAATTGAATCATACACTCGTGAGTCGGGGGTGCGCGACCTAAACAGACAAATTGCAGGTTTGATGCGTAAAGTAGCGAAAAGAGTAGCTACTAACGAACAGTACAATGTAGAGTTAACCGAAGAAGATGTAAAAACCTACCTCGGAGCTGCCCGATACAGTAGAGACAAATATGAAGGAAATGAATATCCTGGAGTAGTTACAGGTTTGGCCTGGACACAAGTGGGTGGTGAAATTCTATTTATAGAATCGAGTCTGAGCAAAAGCAAATCACCACGATTGACGCTGACCGGAAACCTGGGTGAAGTAATGAAGGAATCGGCCATGCTGGCATTGGAATATATAAAATCGCATGCCGACAAATTTGGAATTGACAGCCAAATGTTTGAGGAATGGAATGTGCATATTCACGTACCGGAAGGTGCTATACCAAAAGATGGACCGTCCGCAGGTATCACTATGACTACGGCTTTGGTATCGGCCTTTACCAATCGCAAAGTGCGCAAACATCTTGCTATGACAGGAGAAATCACCCTACGCGGAAAAGTGCTTCCTGTAGGCGGAATTAAAGAAAAAATTCTGGCTGCAAAGCGTGCTGGCATTACTGATATTATTCTTTGTTCTGATAATCAAAAAGACATTGAGGAAATAAAACCAATATATCTCAAAGGACTAAAGTTTCATTATGTAAATGACATCATGGAAGTGATTGATTTTGCATTATTGAAAAAATAATATCACATACAAATTAAAATAGAAAGGGAGATTTAATGAACATTTAAATCTCCCTTTCTATTTTTATAAATGAACCATTATTAATTCTTCCGGCTTAGTTTCTTAATTATAAGTTTGTAAAGCGGGTCAGAAGATGAATATTTATGAATAACCACCGGACGTTTAATGTTGGGAAAACTATCAGTCAACGTACGAAGACCTTTTAAATCAGTTTTGTCCGAAATGGGCAAATTAATATATTTAACTCCATATCGCAAAAGCATACTCTTTTCACGGGAAATCCACATTGTATCACTAGCTGCCTTCGGATCTAACAAAGAAACAACAGACGCAAATTGGCCATTGACAATATAACCAAAAAACTCTTCATCAGTGGGGAAAGGCGTTAAATACACATTTTTATCAAGCTTGGTATAGGCTCCACGTTCAAACGTCCGTAGATCATCAATATGCCTTACAAAATCTCCTTGCAGTGATTTGCTCTTCACGCCCATATCCCGTACTATTTTCCGAAAAACATTTACTCGGTCGCGACCAAGATAACAGTGAACAAAATATTTGCCGGTTCCAGTTTTTGCCAGCTCCTGAATCCTCGTTATTGACTCATTATTACCGGACACCCAGGGCAGCATTGGAATATGAATCAGCTGGATTCCAACCTTATCGGCATTTTCACGCTCCTCTCTTATCAAGTGCGGCTCGGCAGGCACAACCATATTGCTCAACAACGAAACAACAGCAGTGTAACCTGCTTGTTTGAGCCTTCGCAACTCTTTCATGTCCGGATAAGCTCCCAATACAAATTCGATATCAGAACCGCTATCACTAACGGTCGATTGAATAGGATTTATCATTGAGGTACCAGACATTTTAATAAAAGCATCAGGCCTGAATGAAAACAGATAAATAGAGACAATAAACGTGACCACCAAAACCGAAACAATAGAATATTTTACTGAAGCAGGTTTTGTTGACAGGAACAACCTTCTCAACAACCATGCAATAACAAGTGATAACACAACAAGCCCCAGAATAACAAATCGTTGCGCTATTTTTTCGTGATATTCGTTCCATGAGTATCTGAGTGCAATCTCAACAACCCACTTCGACGGACCCACCAACAAAGTATAAAAACCGAGTGGAAAAATAACGATTACAAAAAAGAATATCAAAAGAGACCACCTACGTATGGGTCTTTCGGCAAAGTATTTATCCATATACTATCTATCTGATATAGGTTTTAATTTGATTCATTCTTAAGCAAAAAGGATTGAACCGATTCAACATATCTTTTATCGATTTCAGTTATATGCATCAATAACCACTTGCGCATAAACACTACTATCTGAGTAGTCAGCACCGGATTGTTGTAATTTTGCGCAATAGTAAATTCTTTTATTTTATTGATAAAAAACTGATGTTGAATAATGTGAAGTTCAAAATTTTCTGAATCAGCATTTTGCATCAGAGTTTCTTCCGTTTTAAAATGATACTGAGCATAATCTTGTAATTCATCAATTACAGTCGATAATTTAACAGCGTCTTTACTTTTATTCAATACCAAAATCAAGTCAAATAGTTCAAAGAACTTTTTGTGCTGATTGTCAATCACATCGATATTTAGCAAAAAACTATCATTCCAGCTTTGACCGGGAATTGAATGAATTTTAATTGAGTTCATAGCTTTATAGTTTTATAGGTGAACTTGTTGCTTTATTACCCGAGAATCCGGTCCGGGTCATTACACCCCAACCCTTTCGGTTCTTTTTAAAAAAGAAATCATAATTTCCCGACAATGAAAAGTACATATTTAATGGCTGATAAATCAACATTTCTAAAATTATAAAAAACAGCACCTGAACAATATAACTTAGTCCATGATATTTGTTGTAAGTATACGCTTCATAAAAAACAGCGAATAATGAATACATAACAGAAAAACTAAACACAAAAAGTAACAAAACTATAAAGGTATGCAAATTCAGAAGTCCTAAAAAAGTAATAATGATAAAATAAATAATACCTACAAATTGTAAAACAGGAGCTAACCATTCAAAGAAAACCCAGTATGGAAAACTAACCATACCGATAAGCCCATAGTTAGGATTAAATAGCATTTTCTTGTGTTTAAGAATCGTATCAATTCCTCCCCGGGTCCAACGGTTACGTTGACGTGAAAGGATTTCATACGATTCGGGAACTTCCGTCCAACACAATGGGTCAGGTATAAAAGCCACTCGATATTTCTGTTTTTCAACTTCATGCATGTATCTTCTCAATCTGACAACCAATTCCAAATCTTCACCAACAGTAGTTTTATCGTATCCTCCAACTTTTACCACCCGTCGCCTATCAAAAAGTCCAAATGCACCTGAAATAATTAACAACCCATTAAGTTTACTCCATGCCATTCGCCCCATAGTGAAAGCCCTAAAATATTCCAACACCTGAAACTTCGCCCAAAAATTTCGGGCATAGTTTACCTTCACTATTCTACCATTTGCTACTTCGCATGAATTAGCAATACGAATAACACCTCCCGAAGCAATGACAACATGCTTACTATCATCCAAAAACGGTTTCACCATTTTCAACAATGCATCAGGCTCAATAATGCAATCCACATCCAAGGCCAAAAATAAATCCTTTTGTGAAACATTAATCCCGGCATTCAACGCATCAGCCTTTCCTCCATTCTCTTTATCTACAATCATAAGATGATTATAAGCCGGATTTGTGGATGTATAAATACCTCTAATTGGTGCACATACTAAATTCGATTCATACGCCTTTTCAACTTTGATCAAATCGAAATATTCGATAATTTTAGACAAACTGTTATCCTTGCTTCCATCATTCACAACTATAATTTCAAAATCCTGATACTGTATTGACAACAAGCATTTTATATTTTCAACTATCGTTTCTTCCTCGTTATAGGCCGGAGCAATAATCGAAACAGAAGGCAATTTTTGAAAGGAAAGCATTGACTTATAGTCTAAATACTTATTTTTATTGACATAACTTTTGAGACCTGACACAGACAAAACAGCTGTCAAAAGGTAAATTAAAAACAATATGCAGGCGTAAACTAGATAAAAGCCATTTATCAAATCCAACAGATGAATAATATTCATAGTACTTTGAATTATAAATTTAAATCTAAAACCTGGTGACAAATATCATTAATCATCTTATCCTCAGAATTTTTAAGTCGCATAACTGTATTTATATCCAATTCAAACAGTACCTGTACAGCTTCCAACCGGAGTATAAATGAATTGTTTTCGACTGTCTGTTCCAAAAAGTCAATTGCTGTCAATCTGTTTGGATGTTGTTCCATTATTTTAAGAATTGAGATTTTAGCCTTTTCTGTTGCAAGATTAAAATTCTGTATTAGAAAATCATAGTCTAATTCGGTTTCCACAAATGAAATATAAGCAAAAAAAGCTTCTTCATTTATAAGGTCATCCTTATTCCCAATCAGTTGACGAACATCTACCTTTAGCTCAACACGTTGACTTAAGCGAGCCATCATCAATCCTAAAACCACAACTTCGTCTTTTTCAGACTTTACTAACTTTGCGTAATTGATATTTACACTATCCATCTCCTGAATAGTTTTTATAATGATATTTATGTCCCAAACAGTCAGTTTCATTTTTGAATAATCCAAAAGCATCAAAGAATAAAACTTATCTAATTTCAGAAGTGTTACAAGTGCTTCGGAGTGCAATATATCGTTATTCAGTTTGGTCAGCTTAACAATATAATTATCATACCCTTTCACCTGAAAATCAGCAATAACCTTTAAAGCAAATATTTTTTTACTCAAATGAGGCGAAAACAAATAGGTTCGAATAAACAAATCAAATTGAAAGTAATCATATATAACCTGAGTTCTTTCCCTAACAGCTCCAACTGTTTGAGTTCTGATTCTTCTAAGTGTATTGATGAAAATTCGTTTGGCGTAAATATTTCTTAATTCATTTTTCAATGTCAAGATTTCTTGCCGTTGCTCATCACTAATATGCTCCAAATCGACATACAAATATTTGCCAAGAAGTGTTGCAAAGCGTTCATCGTATTTGTATTCTAGCGCCGCTCCAATTCGTTTATTTCTTTTATACAATATTGTAAGTACCAACAAAAGAATACTAACAGCAAAAAACACAAATACAAGATATTCAGCAATATATAGCCAAAACGGAAGATGCTCTATCGTGGCGTAATAATTATTTCTAATATTGAAGATTCCCCATGAAAAGCGCTGAACATGGAAGAAATAACATCCCCAAATAAACAGCGCGAAAAGTATTATCACAAATACTCTTATTAGCCAATAACGTATATGAAGTTTTAGAGTCTGCATCTATCACAATCTAAGTTTATATCCAACCTCCAGTACATATCTGTTTCTGAAAGTATTAGTAATAAATTCCTCTCTGGTATATCCCAGTCCTATGCAAACATCTGAAATCCGGTTCACCATAAAACTTTTTTCAATTTTAAATTTGTAAGATGTCAATTGATTAAAACCATTGATTTGCGATACAGAATATCTATCATCTGGCGAATTACCGTACCCGAGCTCAAGACCCCAGAATGTAAATTCATTTTTAGCAAAGAGTCTATAATTTCCAATTAGTGAGAATGATTGCTTGCTACTTTTACTTGTAAAAACATAAAATGGGCGAAGCATAACTCTTCCATTTCCAATGTATTGGCTCAAACTTCCAGTCAGAATCAGCACTTGAGAAGCCGGATAGCTGAAATACCTGCTACCCAGAGAAACATCTGTTTTTTGTATCGGTTGAAAATAGTATTCTACACCCAAACGATGTTTTGGAAACAAGGCATTCCGAAAACCCAAACCGTAATTAAAATACAAATATCGCTTCTTAGGCAGTTGAAGATAAAAATCCGATTCTAGCTGAAGATCATTCATCGCAAACCGGTTAGCATAATTGGCACGAAAGCCCAATGTATGCTTTCCAACATGAAATGAATAACCCAAAGAACTTAAATACTGCGGATTAGATGCATCAAAAAAATCCATATTATAATTTGCAGACACAACATTAGTATTCCCTTTAAGAAGCAGATCCGAGTACAGACTATTAATTGGTTCATGATTGAGATAAATCCTGTTTTGTGCTAACTCAGCAAGTTGCACTCCTGCCTTGTAGTTTTTTAGACCGCCATATGAAATCAATCGTTTTTTTAAAATATCCTCCGATGAATAATTTCGCATCTCTGCTTCATCGCAACATTTTAAGAGAGCCGCATATTGATGTGTCCTCAATAAAATATTTGTCCACGATTCATAAAGATCAGATTGAAAATAATTTACAAGCTGTGCTTTCTGAATATACACCATTGCCGAATCGTTTTTAGATTGCCAGGAATACACATTAGCTACAAAAACCATTATATCCCCTCGCCCCGGACTAGCATTTAGCGCCTTTTGGCCAGTTTGAATGGCTGCATGATATTGATTCATCTTTGCATAATGGATAGCTGATGAAAAGATAGAGTCGGTGTTTACCTGAGCAGAAACTCCATTTTCGCCACAATAAAAGATCAACAGAAATGCAATGAATAATTTCTTCATACAGCAGGTTTGTATAATTGTTTATCAATCAGTAGGGCAATTTCATTTACTACCCAATAGGGATCGAAAGGCTTATTAACGATTCGACTGGCTCCCATTTCATAAGCTTTGTATAAGTAGGGGTGGGTCTGAATTTCGGGAAAAAACCAAATAGGCTTAACAACGTTCTTCTTTAACCTTAGAAATTGAATAACTTCAAGACTCGACATGTTTGTCATTCCACCATCCACCAAAACTAAATCACAACATTCTTTGTCTAACTTAGTCGTAATTTCCTGAACAGATGCACATACATCAATTTCCAAATGATTGATATTCAAATTTAGGAGTGGAATAATTATCTTCCCAAACAGAAGATCATCAGATATAATGATTATGTTTGTTTTCATATCACTAAAGATTAAAACACTATAAGCATAACATTAAAACATGCATTTATTTTAGTAGAAAATATCAACATTAAATCAGGTTCGGAATTAAAAATGATCAAACAATATAACCTGAAAGAGCAGAATTACATTAATAACTTTAATACAAATATATGTATATAAATGATTTTTAGGGTGTTTCAGATCGACACTGCAAGGAGTGTAGCAATATAAATAAATCTATAGCAATAAATACTACATCCAAATGTATATATATACCTTTTTGGAATAACTAAGGCACTAATTACGAATAAAACTGTTTAATATATATATTTGACAAATAGATATTTATTCCTAAAAATAGTCAAACCCATTTTATTTCTAGTATTACACAAAATGCATAAATTATCAATTAACACAATGTTTACATAAATACTTACTCGTTTTTTGAAAAGCCAATAGACATTAATTCCACTAGATTTAACGTAACACCTATATTAAATAACTATTATTAGCACTTATGCTGCAATTAATAACACATATTAATAAATGCGTAGCACCTTAAAATCGAAATTCATGATAATTACTACAATAACCACATTTTATACTACAAACAAATTCCAAATAGTGTATTTTTAAAAGTAACATTCAAATAAAAAATAAATCTTCTTTATACTTCTTTAGGATAATACTTAAACAAAACGGGTTAATTTTGTATTCATATTTTCGTGAACAATAATTTAAATATTTTTGAAGTGAAAAAGCTAAACATTATTTTCTCAGTTACCCTCATTTCTTTATTTCTGGTTTCGTGTAAAACCATGCAGATAGAGAAACCAAGCGAGTCGTATTTACCATCAACCATTGCTCCTGCACTATCTGAACTTCCATTGCAGGTTGAAATAGATGTAAAAAAGCTGGAATCATCGATTAACAAAAAAATGAACGGGGTTATTTTCGAAGGCACTAATCTATCCGGTAAAGACCTGTCGGTCAAAGTTTCGAAAGCACAGAACTTCACTTTCTCTATAAACAATAATGTTATTGAGTACAGAGTTCCGCTTAAAGTATGGACGCGTTTTGCATGGAAGGTAGAAAAATTCGGCATGAGTGTGGGCGATTTTTATGAAGCCACCGGCAGCATTGCCCTCACCTACAAAACGAGTATCAGCATCGACAAAAACTGGAAGTTAGTTTCAAAAACCGCTTCATCGGGATACGAGTGGATAGAAACACCTAAACTCAATGTAGTGGGTGTTACGGTTCCGGTTACTCCTATCGCCAACCTGGCACTCTCCCGTTGCGATCAACTTATCTCAACACAGATAGACAAATCGCTTGCTGAAGCAGCTGATTTAAAAAAATACGTAACGCAAGCCTGGACTGAGGTTCAAAAACCACGCGAAGTAAGCACCGAAAATAACGTTTGGGTACGAATTACTCCAAAAGACATCTACGTATCGCCATTTACTACTAGCGGCAACAAGCTGAATCTGGCAGTAGCGCTTTACACCCAAATAGAATCATTTATGGGTGCAAAACCAGCTCCAAATAATTTAGTTGCTCTTCCACCATTTAAATACATCAGCCGACCAGCACAACAGTTCAATGTGAATGTGGGCGCAGATGTTACTTTTGAAAAAATATTGGACATTGCAAAAGCACAATTAATTAACAAAACATTTACGGAAGGGAAAAGAAGTATCACCATTACCGATTTGTCTATTTTCGGAAGTCAGGGCAAAGCAGTATTTGTAGCAGATGTTATCGGCGCATTCAAAGGACGCATCTACTTTACCGGCAACATGACTTACAACCCAGCGAAAGTTGCCGTTGAAATCACCGAACCGGCGTTTGATATAAAAACATCCAATGCATTAGTCAAATCGGCAAGTTGGCTATTACATGGTATGATTCTAAAACAACTTACTCCGTATTTGACCTATCCTGTTAAGAACGATTTAGACAAAATGAAAACGGACGTCAACAAAATGATGAACAATTATACAATCATGGATGGAGTAAGTTTACAAGGCAAACTAAACAACCTAAGCGTGACAAGCTTAAGCTTAATTCCAGGCGCAATGCGCATTCAAGCCAATGTAAAAGGGAATATTGCCTTGAAAGTTGACGAATTGAAGTTTTAAAATTTCGAAACAAATATAAATTTTATTTAATTTACAGGCAGATACTACCCATTATGTGAAAATTATTTTTTACATTTATGGCCAGTTAACTCAATCCATTATTAACACTAAATTTTTAAATTATGTCTGTAAACAAAGTCATTTTAGTTGGTCACGTAGGCAAAGATCCAGAGGTACGTTATTTGGATAAAGATGTAGCAGTAGCAAATTTTACGCTTGCAACTACAGAAAGAAGCAGAACCCTGTCAAACGGAACACAAATTCCCGAACGCACCGAGTGGCATAATATTGTAGCTTGGAGAGGTTTAGCCGAACTCTCAGAAAAGTACATCCGCAAAGGATCGCAATTGTACGTAGAGGGAAGACTACAAACCCGCACCTGGGAAAAAGACGGGATCAAGCGTTACACCACCGAAATTTATGCAGAGACCATCAATTTGTTAGGTAAAAAACCTGAGCATTCAGAGGCATTGAGCAGCGTTGTTTCTGCACCTGCGGGAAACGCCCCGACAGATCTTCAAGCTCCGCCACATGCTGAAGATGATCTCCCATTCTAATTTTCTAATCATTTTACAAATAAAAGCCACTTCGAAGCAGAGTGGTTTTTATTTTTTATAGCAATCGTACACGTATTTTCAAAATAATACAAATAACAAATATCTAGTTATGAATTGAGAAGCAAATTATCACCACCAAAAGGCAAAAAATATTTCTCAAAGCTATTGTAAAAACCAAAAAATGGCGTATCTTTGCACCGCATTAGAAAACAATGCAGACATTAAAACCTGGTTCGGTAGTTCAGTTGGTTAGAATGCCGCCCTGTCACGGCGGAGGTCGCGGGTTCGAGTCCCGTCCGTACCGCAAAGCACCCCATTAATCTGTTGATTAATAGGGTGCTTTCGTTTTCCGCCACGTATTTGTCATGCGGATCCATTCTTTTCGGGGCTCAATCGGGAAAGTGGCTTTAGGTCATGCTATCATTGCTACAGAACAATGCAACACACTTAACTACTGCCAGCAGCACTGTTTATTCTCTTAAAAACACTTCTCCAATTTAACTCTGGTGTTTTATTCAACATCGCTATCCAAAATTCTTCGGCTGCTGAAAGAATAACCAACAGAAATAAATCGGTGATAAACCACGCTATAGTATTATCTGATTTTTGTATGATATTTCCCGCAGCATTCTACTAATCCCCAATTTTTCTTATATGTTTACAGAATAGCTCCGCAAACATAAAATATTTGTGAGACATTTCAAGAATCGCTCTGCAAAGCTCAAAGTTTTGTGAGATATTTCCAGAATTGTTCTGCAAAGCTCAAAGTTTTGTGAGACATTTCCCGCAGCGTGCAGCAATCATCAAAGTTTTGTGAGATGTTTCACGCAGCATACTGCAACATTACAATCAATTTTCTAAAGGACTAGCGTAGTGGATTTACGTGTTATGTAAGTTCAAAAAGGTGGAGAGGGCAAATTGAATTTCTGATAATAAATAAAAACAATAAGGGCTGATGGTAGACTATTGCCATCAGCCCTTATTATTTCAATATCTGCTTAGAATAAGTTCGGCTTCATTTGCTTGGCATTTTCCAGCGATATCAAGTCGGGCTTTTTAGTTTGTTTTTGACGCAACACTTCATATTCTGCGGCAATTCCGGCCTTGTACTCCACTTGATTCTTGGCACTCATCAACTGTGCCACCACATGCGTATTGACGGATGCATCTTTTACGTGAATAACGGCTCCGCTGTAGTTGGGGGCAATTTTCACGGCTGTATGTATCTTCGATGTTGTTGCTCCACCAATCAGGATCGGTATTTTCAGTCCGGCTTTCTCCATTTCGGCAGCCACTATGGTCATTTCTTCCAGCGAAGGGGTAATCAGACCGCTCAAACCTACAATGTCTACCTTTTCTTCTATCGCTCTACGAATAATGGTTTCGGTTGGCGTCATCACTCCCAGGTCAATCACTTCGAAGTTATTACAAGCCAATACCACGGCAACAATGTTTTTACCAATATCGTGCACATCGCCTTTCACGGTAGCAATTAGAAACTTGCCTGCCGATGAACTTTGTCCGGGCACTTTCTCTGCTTCAATAACGGGCTGCAGAATAGCCACGGCCTTTTTCATGGTACGTGCTGTTTTTACCACCTGAGGTAAGAACATTTTTCCATCACCAAACAAATCACCAACGATATTCATTCCACCCATCAAGGGTTTCTCGATAATCTCAATAGCGGAGTCGTACACTTTCAAGGCTTCGGCCAAATCTTCTTGCAAAAACTCGCTGATACCTTTTATCAATGCATATTCCAGTCGTCCCTGCAAAGGGCGTGAACGCCATTCATCAGCCACTTCTTCTTTTACTCCCGTGGCCTGATTTTTTATTTTCTCGGCAAGAACAATCATCCGCTCAGTAGCGTCAGGTCGGCGGTTGAGTACCACATCTTCTACATGCTCCAACAGTTCAGGCTCAATGTCCTGATAAATTTGCAACATACCTGCATTTACGATACCCATATCCATGCCTTCTTTGATTGCATAATACAAGAATACACTGTGAATAGCTTCACGAACGGTATCATTTCCTCTAAAAGAGAAGGACAGATTACTTACACCGCCACTTATCTTGGCGTAAGGTAAGTTATTCTTAATCCAACGGGTAGCGTTTAAAAAATCTACTCCGTAATTATTATGCTCCTCGATACCGGTTGCTATGGCAAGAATATTAGGGTCGAAGATAATGTCTTGTGGTGGAAAACCAACTTTATCGACTAATAAATTGTAAGCCCGGGTACAGATCTCCGTCTTGCGCTCAAAACTATCGGCCTGCCCTTTTTCATCAAAAGCCATCACCACGGCAGCAGCGCCATAGGCACGAATCTTGCGTGCTTTAGCAAGGAAATCATCCTCACCCTCTTTTAAACTGATAGAGTTGACAATACACTTGCCTTGCAAACATTTCAGTCCGGCCTCGATAACTTCCCACTTAGAAGAGTCAATCATGATAGGTACCCGCGTAATTTCCGGTTCGGAAGCCACATAATGCAGAAAAGTAACCATCTCCTCTTTCGACTCCAACATGGCATCATCCATATTGATGTCAATAATCTGAGCACCATCCTCTACTTGTTTACGTGCTATCCCCAATGCCTCTTCGTATTTCTTTTCGTTTATCAAACGAAGGAATTTACGAGAACCGGCTACGTTGCAACGCTCACCAATGTTGACGAATAAGGACCTCACCCCTGACCCCTCTCCTTGAAGAGAGGGGAGAGAAGCATCTGTATCATTATGATTCGACTGATTATACGATGGTAGATTATTAAGTTGCTCTTTTATTTGTTTTGCAACTTTATACGGATTCTCTAGCACTTCTTCATTTGTGAAACGCATAACAAAGAATCCACTATTGTTCAAAACTTCTGTTCTGAATGTATCGTGCTCTTTTTGTTCTTTTGTTTGATGAATTCCTCCATCAACTTCAATTATAACTCTTTTCTCGATACAAATAAAGTCGGCAATATACCCATTCACAATATGTTGACGACGAATCTTATAATCAATTTTTCTGTTGCGAATACATTCCCATATAGCATCTTCGGCTTTGGTAGGTAGATGTCGCATTTCTTTTGCTTTATCAATCAACAAATTCCAAGATATAGGATCAGTTGTGAAATTAGCATGCTCAGTCCCCCTCTCCTTGAGGAGAGGGGTTAGGGGTGAGGTGATTTCGAGGTGCTCCAACCCTGATAGTATCAAGCTGTTGCTTTGTCCTTTTATTTTTCTAACTTCTGCACCTTCAATTAAAGCACCATAAGCAGCAATATGAGCCGGTGAAGTACCACAGCATCCACCAATAATATTTACCAGTTTTTCATCAAAATACTCTTTTACCTGCGCGGCCATCATTTCCGGCGACTCATCGTACTCGCCAAACTGATTGGGTAAACCGGCATTGGGATATGCACTTACAAACCATGATGAATGAGCGCAAATTTCTTGCAGGTAGGGTTTCAAATCGTGCGCGCCAAACGAACAGTTCAGTCCTATCGACAATAAATTAGCATGACCGATAGAAGCCAGGAATGCACGAATAGTCTGACCGGAAAGTGTACGTCCGCTCTTATCGGCAACAGTAGCAGAAAGCATGATTTCCACTCGTTTGTCCAACTCGGCCATGGCTTCTTCGGCGGCAAAAATAGCCGCTTTCGCATTCAATGTATCGAAAATAGTCTCAATCAAAAGTGCGTCAACGCCACCTTCAATCAATGCCATAATTTGTTCTTTGTATGCCACCACCAAATCATCAAAACTAACCGCACGAAAAGCAGGGTTATTTACGTCGGGCGACATAGAGGCGGTTTTGTTGGTAGGGCCAACAGCACCAGCCACAAAACGAGGTTTAGCCGGATTTTTTGCCGTAAATTCATCCGCAGCCTGACGAGCCAATCGCGCACCTGCCAGATTTATTTCACGCACCAGCGATCCCATGCCGTAGTCGTCCATCGAAATGGTTTGAGCGTTGAAGGTATTGGTTTCGATAATATCGGCTCCAGCCTCCAGGTACTCCGAATGGATTGCTTTTATAATGTCGGGCTGAGTCAGCACCAACAAGTCGTTATTTCCTTTCACAAGGCTATTCCATTGCGCAAATCGCTCACCACGGTAATCCGCTTCGGCAAGTTTATAACGTTGTATCATTGTTCCCATCGCTCCGTCGAGGACTAAAATGCGATGTTCAAGTTCATTTCTTAGTTTCATTCTTCATTGTTTTGAGGTGCAAAGATAACGCTAATCAGTTGATAATTGACAGTTGACAGTTGATAATTAAGGGAATTCTCAAACAAAAAAACGCTGAATGAACTAACCTTCAGCGTTTTTTGCATCTTTCCCCCTCTCCTCAAGGAGAGGGGAAAGGGGTGAGGTTCTTATTTAATAAGTCCTTTTCCCGTCATTTCTTTAGGCTGTGGAATACCTAAAATCTGACAAATAGAAGGAGCAACGTCCGCTAAAATACCGTTTTCTACTTTTGCATTTTTGTTTTCGGTCACATAAATAAATGGAACCGGATTCAATGAGTGTGCAGTGTTTGCTGAACCATCAGCATTCTCGGCAAAGTCGGCATTACCGTGGTCGGCAATGATAATCACTTCGTAGTCGTTTGCTTTAGCAGCTTCTACCACTTCTTTTACACAATTATCAACCGTAACAACCGCTTTTTGAATTGCTTCATAAATACCGGTGTGTCCCACCATATCGCCATTGGCAAAGTTAAGGGCAATAAAATCAAATTTCTTTGTATTCAATGCAGCCACTAATTTATCGGCTACTTCGGGAGCGCTCATTTCTGGTTGAAGATCGTAAGTTGCTACTTTTGGAGAAGCTACCAGGATACGTTCTTCACCGTCGAATTCGCTTTCGCGACCACCTGAGAAGAAGAAGGTTACGTGAGCAAATTTTTCTGTTTCGGCAATACGCAATTGTTTCAATCCTAATGAAGAAACATATTCGCCCAGTGTATTTTGAACATTGTCTTTGTCAAACAGAATGTGCAATCCTTTGTAGCTCGAGTCGTAAGGAGTCATACAGTAATATTCCAATGGAATAGTGTGCATTCCTTCTTCCGGCATTTCTGTTTGAGTCAGAACGACTGTTAGTTCTTTTGCACGGTCATTACGATAGTTGAAGAAAATAACCACATCACCCGCTTCTATGGTTGCCAATGGTTTGCCTGCAGCATCAACGGCTACGATTGGATTTACAAACTCATCGGTTATCCCGGCATCGTAAGACGCTTGCATGGCAGCAACCAGGTCGGTAGCTGTTTCGCCCACTCCGTTCACCAACAAATCGTACGATTTCTTTACACGGTCCCAACGTTTGTCACGATCCATTGCATAATAACGACCAATGACAGAAGCTATTTTTGTATCTGTTGCCGCAGTGTGAGCTACCAGTTGTTCGATAAACCCTTTTCCGCTACGAGGATCGGTATCACGACCGTCCATAAAACAATGAACGAATGCATCAGAAATACCATATTCTTTGGCAATATCAAGCAATTTGAATAAATGATCCAACGAACTGTGGACACCACCGTCTGAAACCAACCCTAAGAAGTGAATTTTCTTTTTATTGTCGCGAGCATACGAATATGCGCTGATAACTTCCGGATTTTGAAGAATGCTGTTATCACGACAAGCAATATTGATTTTCACCAAGTCCTGATACACCACACGACCGGCACCAATATTCAAGTGACCCACTTCCGAGTTACCCATTTGACCATCAGGAAGTCCTACATCTTCGCCTGCAGCTAATAATTGTGAATTAGGATAATTTGCTACCAACGAATCAATGTAAGGAGTTGGTGTGCTATAGATAACATTTGAGTGAGTTGGCTTTCCAATTCCCCAGCCATCTAGAATCATAAGTAATGCTTTTTTGCTCATATTATTCTGAATTTTATTATTTTTATACGGTAACTAATACATTGCTGTTTCGGGGTGCAAAATTACTTCTTTTTTCGCACATTTTTATTCTGTTAGTATCAATAAATCAGTAAATCAATCAAAAATCGACAAATACTGTTTTTTGAAACCGAAAGATTATCTTTGTAGCCGCAAAAAATGAATTTTCATCCGCATTTCCCCATAAAATTATGTTCACAGTAATATCATTTATGTTTGCAGGAATTGCCGTTGGCTATCTGCTGCGAAGTAAAAAAATCCGTTTCATACATTGGGTAGTTACAACACTCATTTGGTTGTTATTGTTTTTACTCGGATTAGAGGTAGGTGCCAATGAAACCATTGTACGTCAATTTGGAACACTGGGTTTCGAAGCGTTCTTGCTAGCCGCGGGTGCAACATTGGGAAGTGTTGTTTTTGCATGGATATTATGGTTGGCAGTTCGAAATAAAACGGTTGAAGAATGAAAGGAAGCCTTATTATACTTTCGTTTTTCGCAACGGGTCTGCTGCTGGGCATCTTCCGTTGGTTACCTGCCGAAATACTGCACCTGAATTTCAGTTTCTATGTGCTTTGTGCCCTCATGTTCACGGTAGGCATCAGCATTGGTAACGACCCGAATTCATTCAGACAATTCCGCAGTTTGAATCCCCGATTGATTTTCCTTCCACTAATGACAATAGCAGGAACGTTTCTGGGCGTAATAGCAGTGAGTCTTTTCCTTAAAAACCGCAGTATGACGGATTGTTTATCCGTTGGAGCGGGCTTCGGTTATTATTCACTTTCGAGCATTCTTATCACCCAATACAAAGGTGTAGAGCTTGGTACCATCGCTTTATTATCCAATATTTTTCGCGAAGTAATCACGTTGCTTTTAGCGCCATGGATGGTAAAATACTTCGGTAAACTTTCGCCTATCTCAGCAGGAGGCGCTACCACAATGGACACAACTTTCCCGGTTATCGTAAGGAATTCAGGGAAGGATTATGCTATCCTTTCCATCTATCATGGTTTTGTTATGGATCTCTCCGTGCCGTTTTTAGTGACTTTCTTTTGCTGTTTGTAGAATTGACAATTAAGAAACAAACTACTCTTAAATTATTTTTTAAGAATATTGCCTGTTCTGTTTTTTACTTTTACTTCAAAAAAATAGTCAAAATATACGGCAACCCCAAAAAATTATTTTGTACTTTTGCAAACAATATGAAATTCGTACGAGTTTTATTGTTTTGAGGCTTAAATTACGAGTGAAACCGAATGTAATTTGAAATTTGTGTCTCTTTAGCGTATTGTTAATAGTAATCCAAAAATATTTATAGTATGAAAATTATAATTGTTGGTACTGCTTTCCCTTATCGTGGTGGATTGGCGGCTTATAACGAACGCTTGGCTCGCGAATATGTAAAGCAGGGACATGAGGTGGAAATTCTGACGTTTAAACTTCAATATCCTGCGTTCTTATTTCCTGGAAATACACAATATTCCCAGGAACTGACCCCAAAGGATTTGAAGATTACGCGGGCTATTAATTCTGTGAGCCCTCTCAACTGGCGTAAAGTAGGATTGCAAATCAAGGCAAAAGCGCCTGACAAAGTTATTTTCTGTTACTGGATGGCGTTCATGGCTCCATGTTTTGGGACTATCGCTCGCTACGCCCGCTCACCAAAAACGAAAATGATTGGGCTTATTCACAATATGATTCCTCACGAGCCTACCATTTTAGACAAACTATTTCCGAAGTATTTTGTATCTGCCATGGATGGCTTTGTTGCCATGGCCGACTCGGTGGCTGCTGATATCAATAGTTTCGATAAAAGCAACAAACCCAAAGCTGTTTCGCCCCACCCTATCTACGACCACTACGGTGAGAGTCTGACAAAAAAAGAAGCAGCCATGAAGTTGGGACTGTACGAGCAAAAACCATATATCCTCTTTTTTGGTTTTATTCGTTACTACAAAGGCCTGGATTTGTTAATTGAAGCATTTGCCGATGAACGATTACGCGCGTTTCCTGTTAGATTAATTGTGGCCGGTGAATTTTACGAAAATCCACAACCCTATCTGGAACAAATCATCGATTTAAAACTGGAAGGATTGGTAGAATTGCGCACCGGGTTTATTCCCGATAGTGAGGTTCGTAACTATTTCAGTGTTGCCGATTTAATTGCTCAACCCTATCGTAGCGCCACTCAAAGTGGTGTAAGCCAAATTGCGTATCATTTCGAAAAACCGATGCTGGTAACAAATGTTGGGGGATTAGCCGCCACCGTTCCCGATAAAAAAGTAGGGTACGTGGTAGAAGTAGAGCCAAAAAATATAGCAGACGCTCTTGTTGATTTTTACACCAACAACAGAGCAAAAATAATGATTGAAAACATCAAAATAGAAAAACAAAAATTCACATGGTCGCACATGACCGAAGCAATTGATAGTTTGTTTAAATAAACCTATAAACCCCGTTCGACTGAGCTCACGCCGAAGCCTAAAGGGGAACAAGAATGGTGTCCCTTTCTTTTTTTTGGGAAAATGCAGTCTTGTTTTTGGAGGTAATCAAAAGAGAATTACATTTTTAAAATTTACGATACAAAACTAACCTAATTGCCCTTTTAGCGGTTAGGGATTCTTTATATATTATGGCAAATGAAATAGTGGAAACACCGATGATGAAGCAGTTCAACGAAATTAAAGCGATGCATCCGGATGCGATTCTGCTTTTTCGTTGCGGTGATTTTTACGAAACGTTCTCTGCCGATGCCATCAAGGCTTCGCAGGTACTTGGAATTACACTCACAAAACGTGCTAACGGATCCGGAAAAACCATCGAACTGGCCGGTTTCCCACACCATGCACTCGATACTTACTTGCCAAAACTGGTGCGCGCAGGTTTACGCGTGGCCATTTGCGACCAGCTTGAAGATCCTAAGCTTACAAAGAAAATTGTAAAACGTGGCGTAACCGAGTTGGTGACTCCCGGTGTTTCGTACAGCGATACCACCCTCAACCACAAAGAGAATAATTTCCTTGCCAGCGTTTATCTGAATAAAAATCGTGTTGGGGTGTCATTTTTAGATATTTCCACCGGCGAATTTCTGGTTGCCGAAGGAACTGCAGAATACATTGACAAGCTACTGAATAGTTTCGGACCCAAAGAAGTCCTTTTCGACCGCTCTAAACGGAAAGATTTTGAAGCTAACTTTGGAACGAAATTCTTTACCTACGCACTTGAAGACTGGGCTTTTACACCCGACTCAGCCAATGAACGTTTGTTGAAGCACTTTGAAACCAAGAATCTGAAAGGATTTGGCGTCGATAATTTGCCCAATGCCGTTGTGGCAGCGGGTGCTATTCTTCATTATCTCGACTTAACGCATCACCAACAAACCGGTCATATTACACAGCTTTCTCGCATTGAGGAAGAACGCTATGTTTGGCTGGATAGATTTACGGTTCGTAACCTGGAGTTGTACGGAACGATTAACGAAGGCGGTCGCACATTGCTTGACGTAATCGACAAAACCATTAGTCCGATGGGAGCCCGCATGCTGAAACGTTGGGTGGCTTTTCCGTTGAAAGATGTAAAACCTATCAACGAACGCTTAAGCGTGGTTGAGCATTTCTTCAAAAATCCCGATCTGAAATTACTGCTCGAACAAAATGTAAATCTGATTGGCGATTTGGAACGTATCATCTCCAAAGTAGCCGTTGGTCGTATCAATCCGCGCGAAGTGGTGCAACTGAAAGTCGCACTTCAAGCCATTGAACCTATCAAACAGGCCGGTTCTCAGTCTGACAATGAGACTTTGCGTAAAATTGCCGACCAGCTGAATGCCTGCGCCGTCATTTCAAAAAAGGTAGATGCTGAGATAAACAACGATCCGCCTAATTTTATTCATCGCGGAAGTGTTATCAAGTCGGGTGTTGACGCCGATTTGGACGAACTGCGTGAACTGGCTTTCTCGGGAAAGGATTTTCTTCAAAAAATACAAGAACGCGAAAGTGCTGCCACAGGCATTCCTAGCTTAAAAATCAGTTTCAACAATGTGTTCGGTTATTATATCGAAGTGCGCAATATGCACAAAGACAAAGTACCCGAAACATGGATTCGCAAACAAACACTGGTAAGTGCCGAGCGCTATATCACGGAAGAGTTAAAAATTTACGAAGAAAAAATTCTCGGAGCCGAGGAAAAAATTCTATCGATAGAAACACGTCTGTTCAATGAACTGGTATTGAGTTTAGTTGATTATATCACTGCCATACAGCTTAATTCTAATCTTATTGCGCAGCTCGACTGTCTGCTTTCATTTACCAAAGTCTCTGCCGAAAACAAGTACGTGCGCCCCGAGGTGACTGATACCAACGTATTGGAAATAAAACAAGGTCGCCATCCCGTTATCGAAAAACAGCTCCCCATTGGCGAAAGTTATATTGCCAACGATGTGTATCTGGATAACGAATCGCAACAGATCATCATTATTACCGGTCCTAACATGTCTGGTAAGTCTGCCCTTCTTCGCCAAACAGCTCTTATTACTCTTATGGCTCAAATCGGATGTTTTGTCCCTGTAGAAAGTGCAACAATTGGCGTGGTTGACAAAATTTTCACCCGTGTAGGTGCCAGCGACAATATCTCGCAAGGCGAATCGACCTTTATGGTGGAAATGAACGAAGCTGCGAGCATCATGAATAATCTTTCGAACCGCAGCTTGGTACTTTTTGATGAATTAGGCCGTGGCACGAGTACTTATGATGGTATTTCAATTGCCTGGGCCATCGTGGAATATATCCACGAACACCCTAGCTGCAAAGCCAAAACCCTGTTTGCCACTCACTATCATGAGTTGAACGAAATGGAGAAATCCTTTCCGCGTATAAAAAACTACAATGTATCGGTAAAAGAAGTGGATAAAAAAGTGATTTTTCTTCGCAAGCTGGTACGTGGCGGAAGTGAACACAGTTTCGGTATTCATGTAGCTAAAATGGCGGGAATGCCACAAAGCATTGTGAAACGTTCGGAACAAATACTAAAACAACTCGAAACCGACAACCGACAATCGGGGATTTCCAAACCTATTGGCGAAATTGCCGACAACCGCGAAGGTTTCCAGCTAAGTTTCTTCAAACTAGATGATCCCGTATTGGAACAAATACGCGATGAAATAAAAAACCTGGATGTAAATAACCTCACCCCTATTGATGCCCTAAATAAACTGAACGAGGTAAAACGAATAATTACGGGCAAATGAAGTTAAGCCGCTGAAGTTAAGAGGCAAAATGTCTTTCGGTATATGATTTCTTTAATTGAGATTAAAATATGCGGGGTACAATAGATCTTAGAAGCTTATTTTTTGTGCTGATATTGACGTTCAATGTCGTTTATGTACAGTCGCAAATCAACATCCGAAACGACACTGTATTGGCAAAACCAAGTACAGACAGTTTACTTACTCTCCCCAAACATCCATTCAGGGCCGGAGCTACTATCTTTTCTACAAATGTAGGCGTATGGGCTTTTGATAGGTTTGTGACTAAAGGTGAATTTGCAAAAATCAGCTTGAATTCAATCCGAAACAATTTAAAAACCGGATTCGTTTGGGATAACGATATGTTTGCCACCAACCTGTTTGCACATCCCTATCATGGCGGGTTGTACTACAACGCTGCTCGTTCCAATGGCATGAGCTTTTGGCAATCCATCCCTTATGCTGCCGGCGGAAGCCTAATGTGGGAAATTGCAATGGAAAACGAGCCTCCTGCCATCAACGATTTTATGGCGACTACCATAGGTGGCACTTGTCTCGGGGAAATGACTTTTCGCATCTCCGATTTACTCATTAATGACAAATCAGTGGGTTTTGAACGATTTGGAAGAGAATTTTTACTGACGCTCATCTCCCCCATACGGGGAATAAATCGTATTTTGTCGGGTGAATCAAAACGCGAGCGGAATATCCGTGGTAACAGCATACCAAAACCGCCCACTGTTTTTTATCTAAGTTTGGGACATCGCATTATTGCCGACAATCTTAAACACGCCAATGATATTATCAACTCAGGCTGTTTCGATGCGGCGCTTTACTACGGAAATTCATTCAGTGAAGATAACGAGAAGCCCTACGATTCTTTTATGTTCAAAGTAGGCGGCAATTTTCTTTCATCACAGCCCGTCATCAATAGAGTCAATGCACTTGGTTTGATTTACTCAGTCGACCTACCTACCAAATGGCTGAGAAATCGATTTATCTTCGGTATTTTTCAACATTTCAATTATTACGAGTCAAATTCCGTTATCGATAAGGTATCACTTAAACCCTACAAAATATCTGAAGCGGCTTCGGTTGGACCGGGGATATTATACAAGAGAAACCTTACCAAGCATATCGGGCTATATGCATCATTACACCTGAGCGCCATCCTGTTGGGTGGCAGTCAAACCGATCACTACCAATACGACAAGCGAGATTACAACATGGGTAGCGGTTTTAGTACCAAATTTAGTTGCGACCTTCGGTTTGGATCTAAAGCACACTTGTTTTTTGTATCGGAAGATTATCGTATCTATTCGTGGGTTGGCAATCAAACAGCCGACCCAACCGTCATAAATTCAAATTCCCAAGGTGACATTGGAAATGCCAGCCTTACAGTTGTACGCGTGGGTTTTAATTATATCATAAAAAAACATTTCCTGATTAGTTCTGAGACAAGCTACAATTATCGACTTAGTCATTACAAGTATTATCCAACTGTGGAGCATCATGTGGAAGAAAACAAAATAAGTCTAGGCTATATTTTTTAATATTGTATATTCAAATGAAATAATATGCACATTTGTTTGTTGTTAAACCACAGCGTTTTTATGCACACTCTCAAATAAACTGCGCACAATATTTTGTATAAAAATGCATTTTCGCACTCCGTAGTGTATGACTATAAATTTTTCGAATTGAAAAGTAATAAAAACGCATTTTTTGGTGGATTAAAGCGAAAAAAATAGTACTTTTGCGCTTCAATTCAAAAAAGATAAAACTATCAAATAAATATAAAAGATTATAGTATGAAGAAGCATAATTTTAGTGCAGGACCATCAATTTTGCCTCGTGAAGTAATTGAAAAAACAGCCGAGGGTGTTTTAGACTTTAATGGTACAGGACTTTCTATTTTGGAAATCAGTCACCGTTCGAAGGGATTTGAGGCGGTTATGGACGAAGCAGTAGCACTTTTTAAAGAACTACTAAGCATTCCTGAAGGTTACTCTGTACTTTTCTTAGGTGGTGGTGCTAGTTTGCAATTTTGCATGGTACCTTTCAACTTTTTTGAAAAGAAAGCGGCTTACCTGAACACAGGTGTTTGGGCAGCTAAAGCAATGAAAGAAGCAAAAGGATTTGGTGAAGTTGTTGAAGTAGCTTCTTCAAAAGATGCAAATTACACTTTTATTCCAAAAGGTTATGTAATTCCTACTGATGCTGATTATTTCCACATCACAACGAATAACACCATCTACGGAACCGAATTATTGAAAGATATCGATTCTCCGGTGCCATTAATTGCTGATATGTCATCTGATATTTTCTCTCGTCCAATGGATGTTTCAAAATACGCGTTGATTTACGGTGGTGCGCAAAAGAACCTTGCTCCTGCAGGTTTGACTTTTGTAATCGTAAAAGACGAATTGCTTGGCAAAGTATCTCGCTATATTCCTACCATGCTAAATTACAAAACGCATATTGCTGATGGCTCTATGTTCAATACTCCTCCGGTTTTACCTATCTACAGTGCGTTACAAACCTTGCGTTTGTTGAAAGCAAACGGTGGATTAGTAGAAATGGAAAAGAAAAACATTGCCAAAGCAGAATTACTTTACAATGCCATTGATAATAGCCGCATTTTTGTTGGAACAGCTGCGAAAGAAGATCGTTCACGCATGAATGTTTGTTTTGTTATGAAACCAGAATATCAGGCATTGGAAGCTGATTTCTTGAAATTTGCTGTAGCTGCCGGTATGGACGGAATTAAAGGACACCGTTCAGTAGGTGGTTTCCGTGCTTCTATTTACAATGCAATGCCAATTGAAAGCGTACAAGCTTTGGTTGACTGCATGACTGAATTCGAAAAACTAAATTAGAAAGTAGTCGGTTGTGAGTAGTTGGTAGTAACAATCCAACACTCATATATTTGTCTACTCGTTTACTATTAACTCGTTTACTCATATAAAATATGAAAGTACTTATTGCTACCGACAAACCGTTTGCCAAAGTGGCTGTTGACGGAATCCGCAAGGGAGTTGAAGCGGCTGGTTTTGAATTAGCTTTGCTCGAAAAATATACCGAAAAACAACAATTGTTGGATGCGGTTGTGGATGCTGATGCTATAATTATTCGCAGCGACATAATCGATGCGGAAGTAATTGCCGCAGCTAAACAATTGAAAATAGTAGTACGTGCAGGTGCAGGTTACGATAATGTGGACTTAGATGCAGCTACAGCTGCCGGAGTTTGCGTAATGAACACACCGGGACAAAATGCAAATGCTGTTGCCGAATTGGTAATGGGATTGCTTATTTTTGCCGTTCGTAATTTCTATAACGGAACTTCAGGAACTGAATTGAAAGGCAAAAAGCTGGGTATTCATGCTTACGGCAACGTAGGTCGTAATGTAGCTCGTATTGCTAAAGGTTTTGGAATGGAATTGTTCGCTTTTGATGCATATTGCCGTGCAGAAGATATCAAAGCGGAAGGTGTACAACCATTGTGCTCTGTTGAAGAGTTATATGCAACCTGCGATATCGTATCGGTTCATATCCCTGCCACTGCGGAAACAAAACAATCAATTAACGCTGCTTTGCTTGGCAAAATGCCTAAAGGTGGAGTTGTGGTAAACACTGCCCGCAAGGAAGTGATTCACGAAGCAGAACTGGTAGAGTTTATGACAGCCAATCCAACATTCAAGTATGTTACTGACATTGTACCCGGAAACGATACTGAAATGAAAGAAAAATTTGCTGATCGTTATTTCACCACCCCTAAAAAAATGGGTGCTCAAACTTCGGAAGCAAATATCAACGCCGGTATTGCTGCTGCTAAACAAATTGCTGATTTTATCAAAACCGGTAATGATTGTTTTAAAGTAAACAGATAATCGAACATATATAATTATATGCGAAGCGCCTCAAAACAATGTTTTGAAGCGCTTCCTTTTTTAGTTGAGATTGCACAGCCAATTAAACCTGATCTATTTTTATATCTCTAATCATTAACTGGATAGTAGTATTCCCGTTAAAATTATTCTCTTCCAGTGTATAACAAATATCCAATGGATTCAGTGCTTTCAGATGAGCATTATATTCGTGCATTCTGAAAGCGATGCCATTCATTACATTTTCCGAGCTGGTATCAATAAGCTCCAGTTTTAAATGCTCCTGCTCCTTCCCCACCAAACGGCTGGTACCAAAGTCAAGCACTTTTATTGAGGCAAATATAGGTTTCATGTTTCCGGGTCCAAAGGGTGCAAACTGCTTCAACACACGGAAAAACTTAGGAGTGATATCATTAAACTGCAATACAGCATCAATGTCGATTTGCGGATAAGTCTGTTCTTCAAGAATATTTTCCGACACATACTTTTCAAATCGTTCGGTAAATAAAAGAATATTTTCTTCTTTCATCGACAAACCTGCTGCATACATGTGTCCACCAAAGGTTTCAAGCAAATCGCGACAAGAATCGATAGCCTTGTAAATATCAAATCCCGGAACAGAGCGAGCCGAACCTGATGCTAATCCATTTGAATTGGCCAATACAATGGTAGGCTTATAAAACTCCTCTGTAAGCCGCGAAGCCACAATCCCTATCACACCCTTATGCCAGTCGGCTTTGTGCACAACAATCGATTTACGGGCTTTATAGCGATCGTCAGAACCTATTAGTGCAATCGCTTCATCGGTGATATATTTATCTAAATCTTTTCTGTCGTTATTGTAATCATTAATTGTGTCACTTTTTTCTTTCGCAAAAGTATGATCGCCCGAAACGAGCAATTCTACCACTTCCGATGCTTGTTTCATTCGGCCCGAAGCATTGATACGCGGCCCGATTTTGAATACAATATCGCTAATGGTGATTTCCCTGTCGCCCAAACCGCAAACATCAAGAATCCCTTTGAGCCCAACGCTTGGATTCGAGTTGATTTGCTTCAATCCAAAAAAAGCCAGAATTCTATTTTCGCCGGTAATCGGAACAATATCGGATGCAATACTCAAAGCAAGCAAATCGAGCAATGGGGTTAGCTCTACAAAATCAATATTGTTGGTTATGGCAAACGCCTGCATTAATTTAAAGCCCACGCCGCAGCCCGACAGATGTTTGTAGGGATAATTACAATCATCCCGTTTGGGGTCTAGTACAGCTACTGCCGGTGGCAAAGTCGCGTCGGGGGTATGGTGGTCGCAAATAATAAAATCAACGCCTTTTTCCGACGCATATTTCACTTTCTCGATGGCTTTAATACCGCAATCGAGCGCAATAATCAATTTAAAATCATTGGCTGCAGCAAAATCAATTCCCTGCACAGAAATACCATATCCCTCGGTATAACGATCAGGGATATAAAAGTCAATGTTAGAATAAAACTGCTTAAGGAATTTATAAACCAACGAAACTGAAGTAGTACCATCTACATCATAATCGCCATAGACGAGAATTTTTTCGTTCTTTTGCATTGCAATTGTCAGTCTATCAACTGCATTTTGCATATCGGCCATCAAAAACGGATCGTGTAAATCGGACAAATCGGGACGAAAAAAACTACGCGCATCTTCGAAAGTGAATATATCGCGTTGTACTAATAACTGTGCAAGTATGGGACTTATACTTAATTCATTGGCTAGTTTTTTTTGTATCTCAATTTGTGGTTCTGTAAGTTTTCTGTAAATCCAGGTGTTTATCATTATGTTATATTTTTTCAACTTCGGGAGAGGTAGTGCGACCTCAAAGAAACAAATTGCTGTAATTCAGACCTCAATAAAAACATCAACTATTCGGTGCAATTTAGTGTTTCAGTGATGTAAAGGTAAAGAAAAGTTTTCGAACTCACAAAATAGCCTTTTCTATATTTCAACTAAAACAAAATGGCTTGCAAGCTGCAAAGAAGCAGTTTAAACAGGAAATTTCGCTAACTTTGCGGGAAGTAAAAATAAAGGATAATTTTCGTTTTTATTCTGTTCAATAAAAACGAAAATTCTTGATTATAATAATGTTTTAGAGAATTTATGCAAGAAGAAATAAAAAAATCATTGGAAGTGCTTCGCAACGGAGGTGTAATTCTTTATCCAACCGATACGGTTTGGGGACTTGGATGCGATGCAACTAATGAGGATGCCGTGAAGCGCATTTTCGAGATAAAGAAACGTGCTGATGCCAAGGCCATGTTGGTATTGGTGGATAATGGCGCAAAAATCCAATCGTATATTGAAGATGTACCTGAGCTGGCGTGGGATTTGATTGAATTTACCGAAAAGCCTCTCACAATTATTTACCCCGGTGCCCGAAATCTGGCTAAGAACCTGATTGCAGAAGACAAATCGGTAGGTATCAGAGTAACAAGCGAACCCTTTTCACGAAACCTATGTACGCAGTTTCGCAAACCAATCGTTTCTACCTCAGCCAACGTAAGTGGTGAAAAAACACCGGCAAACTTTAGCGAAATAAGCGAAGAGATTAAGTCGGCAGTAGATTACGTGGTTAATTACCGACAAGACGAACGCTCGAAACCAAAGCCATCTTCTATCATCAAGCTTGGAAAAGGTGGTCTTTTTCAAATGATAAGAGAATAATTTTTCAGATGGATAAAAGTAATCTTTCGCTAAAGTATTTTAGCTTTGATATATTCGCCTCTCTCATTGTATGGGTGTTGTTTGTTGTTTTTCGTAAAGCAATAAATGACATTCCTATTTTTGAGAACTTGAGTATTGTCATTCCTTCATTCGATTATCTGACAAGCATATTACTTTTTCCATTTTACTGTTCATTTATTCATTATCTCACCGGCTTCTACCGAAACCCTACAAAGAACTCCCGAATAAATGTTTTTACAAACACTTTTGTTTCGGCGTTATTCATTTCCAACTCTGTATTCCTTGGGCTTATGCTGCCCCATGGCATTGTATCCTATGAATATTTCTACACCTCGATGCTCGTTCTGTTCGTGCTCCTTTTTGTCTTTACTTTTTTCTTTCGTTCAATGGTATTCTCGCAGGTACACCGCTACTTCGCAACAAAAATATGGACAATAAATACGTTGGTAATCGGCACAAACACATTAGCACAAAAAATTGCTGACGACATCAACGAACACGCTCACTACAACACATTCACAGGATTTATATCCACCGGTAAACAGCAAACCGACTCATCTGATAAAGTACTTGGTGACATGTCGCAAATAGCTAACATCATCAAGAAATATACTATCCAGGAAGCAATAGTGGTGCTGGACGAAAAGGCCGACGAAAAGCAATTATTCAATATCATCAATCTGCTTTACCAGTTCGACATTGATATTCAATTTACACCACGATTATACGAAATATTGATAGGTAGTGCGAAAATATCACACATGGGAACTATCCCGCTGGTAAGTATCACCCAGTTATCTATGTCCGACTGGCAGGCATGCGTGAAACGTTTTCTCGACATTATAATTTCGACGCTGGCACTTTTGATATCATCACCCTTCCTTCTTTACTTTATGATTCGAATCAAAAAAGATTCCAAAGGCCCAGTATTTTACAGACAGGAGCGCATCGGCAGGTTTGGGAGACCCTTCAATATACTAAAGTTCAGAACAATGCAAATTGACTCCGAAGGGAAAGTTCCCCAACTAAGCAGCGAAGAGGATGAGCGCATTACGGAGGTTGGAAAGCTTTTCAGAAAGTACAGGATTGATGAGATACCGCAATTCTGGAATATTCTCAGAGGTGACATGAGCCTGGTAGGACCACGCCCTGAGCGAAAGTTTTATATCAATCAGATTATTGCCGAAGCACCTTATTACTGCCTGTTGTATAAAATACGTCCGGGTTTGACTTCATGGGGACCTATAAAAATAGGATATGCCGACACCCTCGACAAGATGATAGAACGACTGAATTACGACATTATTTACCTTGAAAACATGTCCGTATTTAATGACATCAAGATTCTGATTTATACTTTCGAAACCATCTTGAGGGGCAAAGGGATTTGATAAACTTCAAAATCTACCACTACTATTCAAATCTTTTGCGTATCTTCGTATATAGTTTTTTTAGATATGGAAAATAGAAGTTGGTATATCAGATTACTTTCGTGGCGTGAAAAACATATTCCACAACGTCAGTTTATTATCATTTTAAGTTTTATTGTAGGCATTTTTACTGCTATCTCGGCTTTTCTGCTCAAATCAATCATCCATCTCATTCAGCGTTTGCTTACCGAAAATTTCAGCCGCAACGATGTGAACTATTGGTATTTGGTATTCCCCGCCATTGGCATTCTCATTACCTCTTTATTTGTCCGTAAAATTGTAAAAGATGATATTAGTCATGGTGTTACGCGGATTCTTTATGCAATTTCGCAGCGGAAAAGCATCCTGAAACTTCACAACACATGGACATCACTTGTAGGAAGTTCCATCACCATTGGTTTTGGTGGATCGGTTGGAGCCGAAGCACCTATTGTGCTTACAGGTTCTGCCATTGGTTCTAATCTTGGAAAATTCTTCAAGATGGACCAAAAAACCCTTATGTTGTTGGTGGGTTGTGGTGCTGCAGGCGCAATTGGTGGCATTTTCAAAGCTCCTATTGCCGGACTGGTTTTTACGCTCGAAGTGCTGATGCTAGATATGACGCTGACAGCCATTGTTCCGTTACTAATCTCGTCAGTTACCGCCACCTCGCTGGCATATTTCTTTTCGGGAAGTGCAGCCATGTTCGAGTTCAACACCTATGAACCATTTGCAATTCAGCGCATACCCTATTTAATTATCTTGGGAATTGTCTGCGGGCTTGTTTCGCTCTATTTTACCCGGGGTATGAATCGCCTCGAACGATTTTTCCGTACCATAAAGAAACCTTATTATAAAATTGCCGTTGGAGGTATAACGCTGAGTATTCTTATTTTCATCTTCCCTCCACTTTACGGCGAAGGGTACGAAACTATCGTGGCTTTACTAAACGGGCATTCAGCATCGGCTCTCGACCGAAGCTTCTTTCTGGGATTGGGCGATAGTCCATGGGTACTAGTGGTATATCTCGTACTTATTATTATCTTTAAAATCTTCGCTTCTACCGCTACTACAAGCTCAGGCGGGGTGGGTGGTATTTTTGCACCATCGCTTTTTATCGGCTGTCTGACAGGTTTCGTGGTGGCTCGTGTTTTCAACACCTTTGGGATTCTGATCCCCGAAAATAATTTTGCTTTAGCGGGTATGTCTGGCCTTATGTCTGGTGTAATGCATGCACCGCTTACCGGCATCTTTCTAATAGCAGAGCTAACGGGAGGTTATAATTTATTTATGCCCCTCATGATTGTATCAACGGTGTCTTACCTTACCATTATCCTGTTTGAGCCTCACAGTTTGTATGCCATGCGGTTGGCTCAAAAGGGCGAATTACTTACTCACCACAAAGACAGAGCGGTGCTTACGCTGCTAAAAATGGAAAATGTAATCGAGACTGATCTTGCACAATTAGCCCCAAAAATGACCTTAGGCGAACTGGTAAAAGTCATTTCTCTATCAAAACGTAATATATTTCCGGTAGTGAATCCTGACAATAATAAACTGGTAGGCGTTGTGTTGCTGGATGAAGTTCGCAACATCATGTTCCGGCCCGACTTATACAATCGGTTTACCGTTCAGAAACTAATGATTTCGCCTCCGGCCACGCTGAATCAAAATTTATCGATGGAAAAAGTAATGGAGATTTTTGAAGATACCGGAGCGTGGAATTTACCGGTTGTGGACGACAACAAATGCTACGTGGGGTACGTATCCAAGTCGAAGATATTTACCTCCTACCGACATGTGTTGGTACATTTCTCCGACGAATAGAGTCATCTCTTTCAAACCAATCAAACATTGAACCAACAAACCATTTATGAGCAAACTAAAACTTACATATACCGAAGCTGTTGCCGAGCTTGAAACTATTTTGGCTGAATTGGAAAATAATGCCGAAATAAATATGGATCTTATTTCCGAAAAAGTGAAACGTGCCGCTGTGTTGATGGAGTTTTGCAAAAAACAACTGCATCAGCTGGACGAGGATCTGGAAAAAATTATGACTGATTTGGGAGATTAAATGAAAAAGACTCGAATTTGAATCTTTTTGTTTCGGCGTCGAGTCTTTTTGTTTCAACTTCGAATGATTTTCTCTCGTTACCGAAACAAAAACATTTGGCGTCGAGTGTTTTTGTTTCAAAATCAGATTTTGGCTTGAGTTGTGAATAAGCCAGAAGGCTATTTGAGGATACTCACCTCGTATTTCCCCAAGACAGCGTATTTTTCCAACAATTGAATGCAATGATTTGTAGCCTCCATAAGCCCATTCTCACCACTATATCCATTTATCACAACCAATAGTTGAGTTGTATCGGGTGAGAGTTTGGTGCGTTCGTTATCACTTGTCGGCGTACCGACACCGCCTACCTCATCTTTGTAGAGCGGCAGTCCTTCCACATTCAATTTACCACGGCCAATGGCTTCAAAATCATCGTTAGCAGTTCCGGCATCTAACTTTATATCTCCCTGAATTAGATCAGCATCAAAACCGCCAATGGAAAATCCACTGCGAATGGAAACCAAATTGATGATATCCACCAGGGCACTAACTTTATAGATTGGAATGTCCCGAATAATACGGCGACACAAGGCTTCGGCCGATGGACGATAGCGATTCGGATCTTTTCCTAATGATTTGTAAATGCTACGAGTAGCAGCAATGGCTGCCCGTTTGTTGATATCCTCCAAAGCGTATGTTTCGCGAAATAGTTGAATTTCGTCCTCCAATTCACCCCATAATGCTACTGAAGTCTCGGGGTTCGTTACTTCGCAGGTAATGATTGCCAACGCTAAGTGCGGGCAAGCCTCTTTGATGCTATTTGAAATTTCAATATTCATTTTATTTCAACATAATTCCACTCAATAACCGACCCGATTTAATGCCTAGACGACGAGCCGAGAAAAAACGTTCATGCTCAGTAAACGTACAAACTCCGGCTACTTCAATATTTTCTGCAGCTATCCCTGCTTTGAGAAGCGATTGCCGATTGGCTTTCCATAAATCGAGGTAAATGGATTTATTTCTTATCTCCACAATTTCGGGAATATTAAATCCGGCATTTTCGAAGTTATCCACCACTTCCTGCCCTACTTCATACACTTTTGCCGATATGGAAGGGCCAATTGTCACCAAAATATCGCTTGGTTGACAATGATAAGCTTCAACCAATGCTTTTATTGTTTTCTCAGCTATCTTACCGCAAGTACCCCGCCAGCCGGCATGAGCCGCAGCTACTACCTGTTTCGTGGGGTCGTAAAACAAGATGGGGACACAGTCGGCAGTGCTGATACCAATGCATACTTTTGGTATGCGCGTAAAAATAGCATCCACACCGTTCAGGTAGTCCATTCTTCCTACGTCGCCAAGTTCAAAAAAACGGTCGGTGATTTCCTTTACCTCTGTTCCATGTGTTTGAAATGGCAGTATAATTTTATCGGCATCAATGCCCAACCATTCGGCAAGCTTGCTCTGATTTTCGAACACAGCGCTCATATCATCGCCCGAGAACGGACTCAAATTGAATGATGCATAATTGCCCACGCTTGCACCGCCTTGTCGGGTGGTACAAAAATGGGCAATCTTATTATATTTTTGAAAAATCTTATAATTAATCACAACTTACTGTTGATAACTGATTACTGGTAACTGATTAAAGTTCATCCCATCCAATTCCTTTGTATTGGCTCAAGTCATCATCTTCGTCTTCATCTTCCTCCTCTTCCTCTTCTTCCTCCACTTCTTTGTATGGAATATGCATTGGTTGGTGAGTGATCTCCACAACTTTGTTTGATTCTTTGTTGATTTCGGTCCAGATAAGGTCTTTTAATTCCATAATACCCAGTCCTGTCAATGACGAAATAAATACAGTTTGAATATCTTTCGGCACTAAAGTCTTAATCTCTTCCATCAACTCATCATCAAGCAAATCACATTTGGTAATGGCAAGTATGCGTTGTTTGTCTACAAGTTCCGGGTTATATTGTTGCAATTCGTTCAGCAAAATATCGTGCTCTTTTTGAATATCATCGCAATCGGCAGGAATCATAAACAACAAAATAGAATTTCGTTCGATATGACGCAAAAAGCGCAATCCCAACCCACGACCTTCCGAAGCTCCTTCGATAATTCCAGGAATATCAGCCATTACAAACGAACGTGTGTCGCGATAAGACACGATACCCAGGTTTGGAACAAGAGTGGTAAAGGGATAATTGGCAATCTCAGGTTTTGCAGCAGAAACAACTGACAACAAAGTGGATTTACCTGCATTAGGGAAACCGACAAGACCAACATCAGCAAGTACTTTTAATTGCAGGATAATGGTTTTTTCAATCCCCATTTCACCCGGTTGAGCAAAGCGCGGTGTTTGGTTGGTAGCGGTACGAAAGTGCCAGTTACCACGTCCACCACGTCCACCAGGGAAAATAATCACCTCTTGTCCATCGTCTTTGATATCGCAAAGATATTCGCCGGTTTCTGCATCGTAAACCACAGTTCCACAAGGCACTTCAATCACCTGATTTTCACCTTCTTTACCAAAACTACGACTACGGCTACCACCATCGCCATCTTCGGCATGAATATGTCGGGCATATTTCAGGTGAATAAGCGTCCAGTGATTTTTGCTTCCACGGAGGATGATATGACCACCACGTCCACCATCGCCACCATCGGGACCACCCTTTTGGGTTAGTTTATCGCGGTATAAATGCTTTGAACCCGGTCCACCTTTGCCCGAACGACAATATATTTTTACGTAATCAACAAAGTTAGAACTTGCCATTTTTGTATTTGAATGAAGAATAAATAATCAAGACAAATGTATCTTGATGCTATAATGAAGGCACAAAAGTACTCAATTTATAGGGATAACAAACTACACCGAGAAGAGTTCCCAGCGTAATTTGTTGAAAATAGGTATATTTAGTCGAATTTTATTTAGTCGAATCGATGGCTGTTGCTATGCGGGCAAAGATGTCTTCGACAGATCCCATGCCTTCGATACCGGCATATTTGTTTAGATTTTTGTAGTAATCGCTTACCGGAGCTGTGTTCTTTTCGTACACTTCCAGGCGTTTTTTAATTGTTTCCAAATTATCGTCGCTACGTCCTGAAGTTTCACCGCGTTTCAACAAACGAGCGATGAGTTCTTCGTCGTCAACTCGTAGGTCGAGCAAAACGGTAGTTGGCTTGTTGATACTGTTCAATAAAGCTTCCAATGCCTCGGCTTGAGCTACCGTGCGTGGAAATCCGTCAAGAATAATCCCGTTGCAATTAGCTGGTAATGCATTCACTGCATTCGTAATCATGTCAATAATCATTTGGTCAGGAACCAGATTGCCTAACGAAATAAATTTTTCGGCTTCGAGGCCCAATTGAGTTTTCTCTCCAATTTCTTTACGGAGTAAATCGCCGGTTGAAAGGTGTTTTAACGCATACTTCTCAACAATCAAATCGCTTTGTGTGCCTTTTCCACATCCTGGAGCACCACAAATAATAATGTTCAACATTCTTTTTATATTTAATATTAAGTTTCACGAAGCGGAATAATACCTATGGAATTAGCTTCGAGCTGTGAATTGTTCAATTTATTTCAAAGAGGACTTTTTTATACTGCAGAAATCTCAACTACCTACTCCTCCACTACTGTGTAAATATCTTTCAAATTGCGACCATAACCATCATAATCCAAACCATACCCAACAATAAAATCGTTAGGAATTCTCATCGCCACATAGTCGACAGTGATATCACGTTGCAACGCATCCGGTTTTTGTAAGAAAGTAGCCACGCGAATTTCGTTAGCACCTTTTGATTTAAGAGAACTAAGAATACGCTCCATAGTAATGCCGGTGTCAACAATATCTTCGACAACAACTACATTACGACCTACTACACTTTCGCTTAGTCCGATAACTTCTTTTACATTTCCGGTAGTGGTAAAACCTTCGTACGACGAAAGCTTTACGAAAGTAATTTCGCAGGGGAAATTGATTGATTTCATCAAATCGCCGGCAAACATAAATGCTCCATTAAGAACACAAATGAAAAGTGGATTTGTATTAGCGATGTCGTGATTGATGGCTTCAGCCACCTTGCGAACTGCCGCTTGAATTTCCACTTCGGGTATCGAGAGCGCAAATTTTTTGTCTAGAATTTGGATTGTGTTCATGGGTCGAGTTATGTGTTTTCATTTTCTAACTGATTATTGCTCTGAATTTTTCATTGTCCGAAGAAAGCAAAGCGTAATCATTTTTGAAAATAGTACGGCAAATTGTAAATTTTCTGCAAAAGTACTATAAAACATTCGCTTTTCAAATACTTAGCTTTGCTATTGTGGAATATCGGTGTTAAACTTTAGACCAATTTATATACTGTTATATTTCAGTCAACCTACATTTTGGGCAGACGATTATGAAAGAAAATGTGTTACTTTGCAGGAATAAAATCTTTCTTTAATCATCAAACTAAAGCGATGATAGTGTCGCATTCATGTATTTCAATGCCGAATAAATAGCCCAGCAACATGTCCAAAGCCCGAAAAATAGCCACTGCCTCAACCATCGATTTTTATTCGGTGAATACAAGCACTGTTTTGCCATTACCCATGATGGTTGGTGGAATAGCCGCGGGCTTTCCCAGTCCGGCGCAAGATTATATCGATCTGAAAATCGATTTGAACAAAGAACTGATTGCTAACCCTTCGAGCACTTTCTATGGCCGGGTAAAAGGCGCTTCGATGAAAGATGCGGGCATCGAAGATGGCGACATATTGGTTATTGACAAAAGTCTGGAGCCACAAGATGGCGATACGGCAGTTTGCTTTATCGATGGTGAATTCACACTTAAATACATCAAAATTGAACCCGATGCAGTGTATTTGGTTCCTGCCAATGACCAATTTAAACCTCTGAAAGTGACCGAAGAGAACAACTTTTGCATTTGGGGTGTGGTCACCTATTCCATCAAAAATCATAAGAACCCCCGCCCCCTGAAGGGGAGTAAGAGATAATACCTACGATATGTACAATACCTACGATATGAATAAAAATAAAATATATTTGAAATTAAAATTCCCCTTTAGGCTTCGGCGTGAGCTCAGTCGAACGGGGCTAGGGTCATGTTCGGCTTAATCGATTGCAATAATTTCTACGCTTCGTGCGAACGGGTTTTTAATCCGTCACTCAATAGGCGACCTGTCGTGGTACTTTCCAACAACGACGGCTGTGTTATTGCGCGTTCAGCTGAAGCGAAAGCGTTGGGCATACCGATGGGTGAACCGGCGTATAAGCTGAAAGCATTGATTGAAGCAAATCAGGTGGTTGTATTTTCATCCAACTACGTATTGTATGGTGACATGTCGCATCGGGTCATGACCACGGTAGCACAGTTTGCTCCCGACATGGAGATTTATTCTATCGACGAAGCCTTCTTATTGTTCGATGGGTTTGAAAACATCAACCTCAAAGAATACGGTGAAAAAATAGTGCGTACCACCACCCGAAACACCGGCATCCCTGTCAGTTTGGGCATTGCCCCCACCAAAACACTCGCAAAACTCGCAAATAAGTTTGCCAAGAAATACAAGGATTACAGAGGCGTTTGTGTTATTGATACGGACGAAAAATGCGAAAAAGCATTAAAACTAACGGCTATTGGAGATGTTTGGGGTATTGGAAGACAATATGCCAAAAAGTTAGAATACTACAGCATACATACCGCATGGGACTTTACTCAACGAAGTAAAAGTTGGGTGCGCCACACGATGGGTGTGGTGGGCGAACGCACCTGGTTGGAATTGAAAGGTACGCCTTGCGTTGAAATGGATAAAACTACAACGAAGAAGTCAATCTGCACATCGCGTAGTTTTGGCGAACGACTTACCGAATTGTCTCCCATCTCGGAGGCGGTGTCGAATTTTGCGGCAAGTTGCGCGGAGAAACTGCGGAAACAACATTCGCTGGCCTCGGTTATAATGGTTTTTATCCAAACCAATCCCAATGCCACCAACTTACCGCAGCACTGCAAGCAGGTGGTACTGCAACTGCCGGTTCCAACCAACGACACTACCGAACTTATCAACTTTGCCCTCAGAGGATTAAAAGCCATTTTTGCCGAAGGCTTTCAGTTCAAAAAAGCAGGCGTCATTGTTAGTGGAATAGTTCCGGAACGACCGCTGCAAGGCGATTTATTTGACACCCGCAACCGCGATAAATTTAGCAAGATAATGACAGTAATGGACAGTCTGAATGCTTCGTACGGAAAACAGAAAGTAAAGATAGCCGCCCAGGGTTTCGACCGCAAATGGAAATTAAAAAACGAAAGACTCTCGCCCTGCTACAGCACGAAACTAAAGGACGTGCTGGAGATAAAAGCTGAATAAGAATTGGACTACTAAGAGTTTAAACTTGCACCACCTTTTTCAAACTCACGTAACACACAAATCCGCTGGTGCTGTAGCCCATCTCGGCAATCAGGTTCATGTATTGTTGTACTTGTTGCAGATAGGTTTTGCTTTCCTTATCGCCAAACTTATAATCAATAATAGTGGCTTCGTTGCCCCGAATCACCACACGGTCGGGGCGATATTGCTCACCGGTTGGAATAAGAATGGTGGTTTCGTTAAGCACGCGGGTATCGGTTGAAAACCAGTTTTCTGTTTCGGGCATGTTCCAAAAATGCTGCAACTCCTCTTCCACCGTTTTACTTTCTTCCTCACTGATACGACCACTGCGCACCAGGTCGGCTATAGCGTTCTGTTGATCGGATTTATGCGTGATCTGTTTCAGAATATCATGCATGATAATTCCATAATTCAACCGACTATCCGTCAGTTGCTGATTTTCCAACAAATAATCCAGACTTTGATGGCGAATGCGTAAACGATCGGAGCTACTCACCGAAGGATAATTATTCACCTTCTCGTTGATGTCTGTACTTGGTTTGTCGCGATAAACAGCCTGCATAGGTTCACCCAATTCGAACAGTTTTTCCTGCTCGTTAAACGAATTGGTAAGCGGTATAAACTGAGCATCCAATCCGGGCGTGTTGACCTGAAAACAGGTGGTGAGCAGCGTCGACAATGAATTAATCTTATCCAACCCTTCTACTTCCTTTTTCGGAGCAGGCGACAGACAAATCAACTCGTTTTTGACACGGGTAAAGGCCACGTACGCCACATTCAAACTATCGATATATTGATGCATTTGTTCATCGAAATAACTCTCGGCAAAAATAGAATTACCTAGCTTTGAACCATATTCAATCGGCAACAATGGCAATTCGTTGAACGGCGCCACAGTAGGTTCGCACCAAAGGATATTGCGCATTCGACTGTCAATATCCCAATCGCAAAACGGCATTACCACCACTTTAAAATCCAGACCCTTCGACTTATGCACCGTCATAATTCGCATGGCGTTTTGGTTGTCGGGCGTAGAAATACATTGTTTCTCGCCATGCTTTTTCCACCAGGTCAGAAAACTGTTCAAATCTGCCGTTTTATTATTCGAAAACCGGAAAACCACATCCTGAAACGCCTGAACAAATACCGCCTCGTTGTGCCACGCTCCTACCCCGAAAAGCGATATTATCTGCTCCACCATATCGTAGAGCGAACTGTGTTGCAATGCGTATAACTGATTATTTTCTACACTTGAAAACAGTGGCGAAAAAACATTTTCATCTTTTTGGATTGTCGAAAAACAAGCATTCAGTGCTTCATTTTCCGATTTATTTTGTCGACCACGAGCATATTCGTAGTTCACAATGGTTTGCTGAATAGAGTCTGTGGGGTTGACAAATAATTGCAACACACCCAACACAAAACGCACGGAAGCCGCAGCACCAATGAGCAAGCCTTCGTTGCCCATTATGTCGTAGCAATAATCAGGTTTGGCGTCGGCAGTGGTTTTGTAGTTCAGCAATTTATGAATCACTTGTTGCTCTTCGTCATTTTTGCGCACCAGAATACAAATGTCGGCTGCACGATAGCCCTGCGCTTGCAGTTTTTCCAAAATAGCGGGCAAGCGTTCGAGACTCTCGGCTTTCCAACCGTCTTCGTTTTCGTCGCGAGGAATGAAGCTCACCTGCACGCGACCGGTGGCTGCTTTGGGCGAGGTTTGCTGATGAATATTGGCGTAAGCGTGCTCAATTTTATGCGTCAAGGTTTCCAACGACGGATAAACAGGCAACACGGCTTGCAGGTTTTCATTGAGCTTGCTCTGCAACAATTGTGCAGCACGATAGAAAAACGAATTATTGAAATCAATAATGTTTTTATCGCTTCGCCAGTTGGTTTCTAGGTTTTCTTCGTGAATTTGCTCGGGACGGAAATCAGTCAGAATCTTTTCGTCGAGGAGTTTCCAGTCGGAATTTCGCCAACGGTAAATGCTTTGTTTCACATCCCCCACTACGAGGTTGAACTTACCTGCCGACAAACTATTATCCAGCAGCGGCTGAAAGTTTTTCCACTGCAAAGTAGACGTATCCTGAAACTCATCAATCATGTAATTGTCGACGTGAATACCCGTTTTCTCGTACACAAAAGGCGCATCGCTATTATCGATAATTTTATTGAGGAGCAGGTTGGTATCCGAAATAAGCATGGTATTTTGCTCGTCGGTAAGTTTTTTAATCTGCACCGCCAGGTCGGATAGAATCCCAAGCGTATTAATATGCTTCAACACCAAAATGGCCGAATTGTAGGTGATAATTTCCACTTGAAGTAACTCCACAATATCGGCAAAACATTTCTGTAGCCCATTTTGATAGGCCGATTCAATAGCAGACTTGATATCTTGCGGCTTAGACTTTGTATAACAATTGCTTACATCGGTGGCAAAACCGATAAACCGATTACTAATCTCAAATTTCCCACCGACTATTTTTTCTAATGTATTGGTGGTTTTATAGGCAAAATCCTCGTGCGTCAATCCATTGCGAGCCATTATCCGCATTCCTTCCGAAGCAACGAGTTTCACCTTGGCTTCGAAATCGGTTTTAATCTTCCTCAAACTCTTGCGATAGTTGGTCAGAAATTCGCGCTCGTGCAGCTTCTTGTTGGTATCTTCCGCTTTGTGCTGATAGCTTTCTTTAAATACCTCTCTGCCCAGCTCCATAATATTACCCCGCATGTTCCAGTTTTCGGACTGCTCAATGCGCTCTTCGGCAAATTCGGTAAGCCAGTTCAGCAATTGCCGATTTTCAGCTTTGGACAAATCGAGGAACAGATTATCGACAGATTGTTCGAGCGTGGATGAGCTATCCAACTCCAGATTATAACCACCGTGTACACCAATATCGCGGGCAAATGAGCGAATAACCTGTTGAAAAAAGCGGTCGATAGTGCTGATGGAGAACGATGAGTAATCATGCAGAATATTGGTGAGAATATGTTTTGCCCGTTCATTCACCGTCTGTTCGTCCATGCGGAACTTCGCCATCAAATCGGCCCGATAATCAGACGCAAAGCCTTGTGCCAATGCATGCAATTCCTTGAGGATACGCGATTTCATCTCGTCGGTAGCCTTATTGGTAAACGTAACGGCCAGGATGCGACGATGCGCCCGCTCCTTTTGTGGATCGAACAGCAAGTGGATATAGTCTTGCGTAAGCCGGTATGTTTTGCCCGAACCGGCAGAGGCGCGATAGATATTGAGCATGGAAATTAATTCATGATTTATATTGAGAACAACATATCAACCGAGGCTATGAGCAATGGTTGTTTGGGGAGCAAAACCCGCAGAATGCACGTCAGCCAGCCAATGGCCATAGTGTGTTAGATGCAATTGTTTGGTTGTCAGTCGTGTTTCTTTAAGTTCTGTATAGTTATAGTCAAACTGTCAACTTTTGCAGATAAAATTTCGATTTTCTTATCTATTTCTTTAATCGTTTCGTCTTTCTTATTTAAGTTATACGGAACTAAAATCCCAGATATGATTGCTATTACAATAATAGTTATGGCATTAAGTGCTGCTGTAATAATTTTGGCATTAGTCCAAATAGTTCTCCTTTTGATTCTTTTGTTTTCTGATTCGTATCCACCAGATTCAGAAAACAATGATCCGTGGTAAGTTATTCTACAACTGAATTGTGTATCGATTTTGAAATTAGTGTTTGATTCATATTCTCTTGAAAGATACTTATCCAGTATTAGCTTTTCAAGTATAAGTTTCAGTTCTTTTTTATTTGGATATTTTTCTTTGAGTTCCGTTTCGTATTCATAACTGTCAATATGACAATCAAGATTCTTTTTGTTGAAATATACCAAAACATCGTCTAACTTTTTTAGCCTTTCAGTCGTTAAATTTTCGAAGAAACTTATCATATTCTTATTTTTTACACTTGCACCTAACTTTTTAATGAAAAATAGCCGATACTATTTCGGTTCGGCTATTGTGGTATGATTGGATAAAATTCGTTGAATGTATACGCTACAAATATAACGGTGCACTGCACCTATTGCAAAGCCACAGAGTGGCGGAATCTTTGTAGGAATTTGATTTTAAAGATAAGTCCGGAGGTGCAGCGCACCGTAATCTAATATTGAAAAAAAAGACTGAGTTTATCAGCAGACCCTATTTAATTCCAATTAAATAATAGTTGATATTCTCTTTTACTTGCGCTTCAAATTCATCTCCCGTTACATATCCTTCGGGCACAACTCCCGTTACAGCTGGGTTTTCGAACTCCACACCCGAACGATAATGACGCAATTCATTTAGAATTTTTTTGCCATTTCGTGTTTTGTCGTCTATTTTTACCGTATGTATCATATCTCTATATCAACTTATCTGTTCATTTTTTCTGATGCAAATATACGTATATCGTTTTGAATTAGTACAAATTTCCTGTAAATTTAGCAAGCAACGGATACAAGTTGTAGATAATCTCCCGACAGTTGTTTTCATACTTCTACAACTTGTAGATGTTCCCCGACAGTTGTTTTCATACTTCTACAAATTGTAGAAGCTCCCCGACAGTTGTTTTCATACTTCTACAACTTGTAGATGTTTCCCGACAGTTGTTTTCATACTTCTACAATTTGTAGATGCTCCCCGACAGTTGTTTTCATACTTTTGACACTCGTCAGTTGGTTCCCGACAGTTATTTTTAATAATTTATCATTCGTAGACAGAAAAAAAACGGCTCAGTGGGCTATTTAAAATTAATTTTCTTCACCTTAAAGCCCATCTCGAGTAATATCTCTGCAATTTTCACCCTAAAATCACCTTGCACCAATATCTCTCCATCGCGCGACGAGCCACCCGCACCACATTTCACCTTGAGCAATTTTGCAAGGTCTTTCAGCTCATCATCCTTACCTTTAAAATCGGTAACCAACGTGGCAGGTTTACCATTTCGTTTATCCAACTCCACACGCAAAGGTTCTACCTGTCGTTTCTTGGCAGGTTTAGCAGCAACCACCACTTCCGGAGTGTCCTCCACTTGTGGTAAGTCTGTTTTTAAATTATTTAGCTTATCTCGCCAATCGTTTTTCATATCCTCTTAATTATGAATTGTGCATTATGAATTTTGAATTGCCTTCTGAAATTCCCAAATAATAATTCCACCCGTCACACTCACATTGAGCGAGTGCTTGGTACCAAACTGTGGAATCTCGATACAACCGTCGCAGACGTCCACCACCGTTTGTTGCACGCCTTTCACCTCGTTGCCCAAAATGACGGCATATTTTTTCGATTTATCCAATTGCAGGTCGGGCAACAGCGTACTTCCTGCCGCTTGCTCGATAGCAAACACCGTATAGCCCTGCGCTTTTAGGTCGGCAACAGCCTGATGCGTATCCTGATAATGTTTCCATGTCACCGTATTCTCTGCCCCCAACGCCGTTTTATGAATTTCGGCATGAGGTGGCGTGCAGGTTATGCCGCAAAGGTAAACAGCTTCTACCAAGAATGCGTCAGCAGTGCGAAACACCGAACCAACATTGTGCAGACTACGTACATTATCCAATACCACAATAAGTGGCGTTTTCTTTTCTTCTTTGAATTCCTCGACTGTGAGTCGATTCATTTCCGTTATTTTCAGTTTTTTCATTTATATTCAGCAGTAAGTGGTAAGCAGTAAGCGGTAAGAATCTCTTACTCCTTGCCTCTATTTTATCAATTTGATTGCTCTCTCAATTATTGTATCGATACCATTTCCCTCGTCAAATGGCGACAAACTCACCAAAACGTCAGGGTCGATACCCCATTCTATCTCCTGCATATTTGAGTCATACATAGGTGAAGACGAAAAACGCAGCATCCAACCATTGGGTATTTCACTCGAGAGTGGCAACCCTCCTCCCCCTCCGGTTTTATCGCCAACAATAAGGGCGTTGGGTGCCTGTTTCATTCGATTTACAAAATCGTTAGTAGCACTATACGACATCCTATTGGTCAATACCACCACCGGACGTTGATACTGAATATTTTTATTCGCAGGTGTTTTCACCTCCAACGCTTTCGAGAAATCGGTATGCCCGTTTCCAATTTTGTGCTTTATGTAACCGGTTACTTTGTCTTCTTTAAAAAAGCAAGATGCTAACTGCTTAGAATAATCCAACGAACCGCCACTATTATCGCGGACATCGATAATTAGCCCCTTACAATCTTTAAAATAGGTCATGGCTGATACAATGTTCGCATCATTAAATCCATACGAAAAACTTCCCAAATAAATATAACCCACCCTTCCTTTATCGATTTTTTGATAGCTCAATCCATTGGCAATTTTGTAATTATCGCCCAAGTATCTGGCAGAACGAATCAGATCTAGATTAAAATTAGAAGGATAGTCAGTGTACCATTTCCAATAGCGAGTTCGATCAAAATCAGAATACAAATTCACATGTCCGTCTTTTAATTCACCCAACATGGTGCCCATTAAATCGAAAAATGCAGTAGCATCAGCCTTTTCGGTCACCTTGGCTTTATAAGCAGTATGAATAGAATCCCAATTGATCTTTTTGTAGTCCAGATAGCAATATTTGGTATCAATAATTCGCCATAAGGATTCGAAGTTACCCATATTGGTATTGGGTTCCACTATCGGCTCATTCATACACGAAGGGAGCAAAAAAGCAACAAATAATATGATCTGGCTATATTTTCTCATTATCCAACTTCTTTAGCTGTGAATTTGTACGTTGCTCACTCATTAGGGCTAATAAAATTGCTTGGTGCCCGTTTTTTTCGTCCGGCAAAAATAGCAAAATCAAATACTGAAGCTACTTTTATGCTCAGATTATTACGTTTAAACACCAAATCGTTGGCCGACCATTTCATTGTTTCATAACCGAGTCCAACCCGCCAAAGCGAACGTCGCAATGGTATTTCGAGCATAAGGTTGGCATCTAGTCCGCGTTTATTGTGCAACGAACTGAAATGAACAATATTGTCGAGATTCCCCAACCCAAACATCTCGTAATAGGATGCACCACTATAAGGCACAAACATACAACCAAGAACCGGACTTTTCATATCAAGCTTTAATTTCATCTCTTTGCGAAACAACAAAATATCGTAGGTTGCCGATCCGAAAGCATTCAGGTTAGTTCCCAAATCGACGTTTACCGGATTATTGACATTGCGGGCAAGGTATTTAAACATAAAATCAATATCCCACAAACCACCCAACTGCACCCGCAGTTTACTCATTGGTTTCAAATGGTAACGCACTCCCCAACCATAATTTGTGCCAAAAAAGGACATGGAGGCTGTATGTGGAGGATTAAATGCTTTGCCCGCGAGCAAACTCAGTTTCTGAAATTTCGAAATACGAGTATTTTCGACGGATAAGAAGCGCTGACTTTGAAAATCGTACCCAATCCCGCTACCGCTATAAGTTAGTGGTGAAAGATACGGATCTATGAAATCAATTATCGAATATCCCAGCGTATTACTAGCGCTGGTCAACAAATACTTCTGCTCATTTGTTGTTTGAGCAGTAGCATAACTACTCAAAATGGAAAGTATATAAATAATGTACTTCTTCATCCGATCATTTATTTATTAGTATTGTTTGCAAAAATAAAGAAAATGTTTCGTTATTGAATTAGAAATACTTTCACTTTAGCATGTCTATTGTAAGAAATTAAAAATAAATGAGCACTGTTTAGTTAATCAAGAAATTATCATTATCTTTGTGGCATTAATTACTACAAGTGAACTAATTTAAAAACTCAGACAATTATATATCTGATTAAAACCAGCAACCAATACGAAAAATGTATGAAAAAGAGAATTCTTCAAAACCTAGGTAAGGTATTCGGCTTCATAGTCGTTTCGTGTATTTTTATAAGTTGTAATACTAACAACGAGATTGGTACAGCTAGTACTAACTTTACAATTAGTGGAACAGTTACTGATAGTATCAGCAATACTCCAATAAACAACATCAACCTGGTACTAACAAAATCCTATCCCATTTCTAGTGGTGGAATAAGCTCTATCAAAACAGACACAGTATTTAAAGGTACTTCAGATGCTGTGGGAGCCTATAAATTCCAGTTTCTTACATTACCACCCAACGATATGACTTTTAAATTGAGTGCTTCGGATATTGATGGCAATCAAAATGGCACCTACAACGACCGAAATGTAACTGTACTGATTGAATCCTATAACTGGGATAGAAAAGCGTCTGATGTAAATGGAGGAAAAGTAACAAAAACTCAAAATATCAAGCTTATGCCGAGATAATTTCTGAATAAAAAAAAGAAAAAGCTCATCAACTTAACTACTAGTTGGTGAGTTTTTTTTTGCCTAGCATGAACGTAACAGAACCTGTGTATTTTAGAAAAACAAACACGATTTACCATTCAATAAACCCGTGAATACAGTAGTCTAAAATAATTGAACAATCTCAATTTTATATCTAAAAATCATTATCTTTGTGGTCAGCACACATTAAAAAATTGAGACTATGAAAAAATTAGTTTTCGCCACTAACAATGCTCATAAACTTGAAGAGGTCAAAGCCATACTTGAGCCTACATTCACCATCGTTAGTTTATCCGAGCTCAATTGCGACGACGACATCCCCGAAACTGCCGACACACTCAATGGCAATGCGTTACTAAAAGCGCAATATATTTACAATAAATTTGGATTAGATTGTTTTGCCGACGATACCGGACTCGAGATTGAAGCATTGGGTGGTGAGCCTGGCGTTTACTCGGCACGATATGCCGGAGAAGAGAACTGTGCTACCAAAAATATGTGCAAGGTACTGCAATTATTGGGCGACAACAAAAACCGCAAGGCCTGTTTCCGCACCGTCATTGCATTAATCCAAAACGGAGAAACGCACTATTTCGAAGGCAGAATAGATGGCGACATTGCTACACAACCGAGGGGTAAAAGTGGTTTTGGTTACGATCCGATATTTGTCCCTGAAGGATATTTGGTAAGCTTTGCCCAGTTAAGTGCCGAAGAAAAAAACACCATTAGCCACAGAGCTTTGGCCGTAGGGAAACTCACCGACTACCTACGACAAAGTAAAACCGTCGCGGTGGAAAATTAAATTGTTTTGATTCGTTGAACGCATAGTCACTTCAATACTTATCAACTTCAAACAATCAAAAACCTTATGCCAAAAAGATTAATTACCATTGGAGTTCTTCTTTCCATTTTTGCTTGCACACTAGTTGGGCAAGTGGCAATGGGTAAATGGCGTACACATTTTGCATATAATAGTGTAAATCAGATTGCTCAATCCGATAATAAAATCTATGCTGTAAGCGACGGTGCACTATTCTCGGTAGAAAAGCAAGATGGTTCATTGGAGTTCTACAGCAAAACAACCGGATTAAACGGAACCAATATCTCGAAGATAGGCTTTGACAAAAAAAATAACCAATTATTCGTTGTTTATGCCAATGGTAATATTGATGTTCTAGCAACAAGCGGCATTACCAACATTCCCGACTTGTACAATAAACAAATGACCGCAAGCAAGGATGTAAACAACATTGAGTTTTATCAGGACAAAATTTACTTATCGTGCAACTTTGGTATTGTTGTTCTGAACGGAGCAAAGAAAGAGGTTGCCGACACCTACTACATTGGTCCAAACGCCACGGAAGTAAAGGTGCTCAACACCACCATTCATAACGGAGTCATCTACGCATTGACTTCAACCACCATTTTTAAAGCTGATATCAACCAACCCAATCTGGTAAATTACGAATTCTGGACAACGGCAAACGCTCTCCCCGGCACCGGCGATTTGCAATCCATTCATTCTTTCGGGGGCAGTTTATTTCTGTTACGTGGAGGAAAGCTTTACAAACAGGAAAGTGACAATACCTGGACTTCATATCACAACGAACTTTCAATAACAAGCCTTAGCGTATCGGGCGAAAGAATGTTCCTCCACGCCAACAGCGGAACTTACAGCGTCGATTCACAATTAAATTCTACAGCGGTAAATTACAACGGCACAACAACTGCCGGTGAGTACGACAGCATCAACAACAGCTTCTGGTTTGCAGCGGTTCAAAACGGAGTGATTTCATATAAACCTTCCACCTCGGAAGTGCAGCAATTTAAACCTCAGGGACCTGCCGTAAACACAGCATGGGACATGACATTCGCCAAAAAGAAATTATTCGTCGTTCCCGGCGGTCGTTGGGCTATAGCGTATGGCAGGCAGGGTGACGTAATGATGTACGAAGATGGTAACTGGACAAATATCTATTCATATACCATTCTAAACTCAACAAACAAGCCGGTGGCTGATTTCATGAACATAGCAGTTGATCCCACCGACGACAAGCATTTTTTTGCCACATCCTACGGCACAGGGTTATACGAATTTAGAAACAACACATTCTACAAATGGTACAACCATACAAATAGTACACTTCAAGGGCACCCAACAGTACCTGAAAATCCATGGCAATACACCCGCATCGATGGGGCAGTTTTCGACCAAAGTGGCAATCTTTTTCTAAACAATTCTGCAGTGGCAGCAAGCGTAAAAGTCTTACTTGCCAATGGCAGTTGGACTCAACTCACGTACCCAAATGCATTGAAAGAAACCTACGGGAAGTTGCTTATCAACAATCAAAAAACTAGTCAGAAATGGTCTATTTCAGTTCGTGGAGGTGAAATTCTGGTTTTTGATGACAACGGTACCATTCAAGATCAGAACGATGATAAATCTGTAGTTTACACCATCTTTCCCGATCCTGATACAGACGGCGCATTCATATCACACAACACAAATTATGCAATTGCACAGGATAAAAACGGAGTAATTTGGCTCGGAACTGAAGCCGGACCGTTGCGATTTCAAAATACGACGAGAGTTTTCGATGGCGGATTGAGTTGTTCACGTGTAAAAATACCCCGCAACGATGAAACCAACAATGCTGACTACTTGCTTGCAACTGAAAAAATAAAAGCAATCGCAATAGATGGTGCCAACCGAAAATGGTTTGGAACAGAAACTTCGGGCGTATATCTTATGTCGGAGAACGGACAGGAAACCATTCAACATTTCACAACGGCAAATAGTCCATTGCTTTCTAACGACATACTTTCCATTGCCATCAATCAGGTTACCGGCGAAGTTTTTTTTGGCACCGCGCAGGGACTTGTGTCGTACCAAAGCGATGCTGCCGAGGCAGGAGATATTTTCGGTGATGTGTACGCATACCCAAATCCGGTTCGCGAGGATTATAAGGGAATTATCACTATCACAGGTCTGATGGAAAACACACAGATAAAAATCACCGACATCAATGGAAACCTTGTGTGTCAAACTGTATCGAATGGCAGTCTGGCTACCTGGGATGGAAAAGATGCGCGTGGCCGAAAAGTAAGCACTGGCATTTACCTTGCCATCTGTGTAAATGCCGACGGAACAAAAAGTACCATTACCAAAATCATGGTAATAAATTGAGAATAGTTACAAGTATATGGTTACAAGTTACAAGCTCGGCTATCTGAACATTACTTCTAAGAAATATATCAACAAAAAATATCAATCACTTAAATGAATAAACAAGAAAACAGAATTAGCTCCGAGAAATATTTTCACGTATTACCCCAAAACCTGAACTGCGCGCAAGCTGTTCTGAAAGGTTTTCAAAACGAATTTCAAATCAGCGAAAAAGAGATTGAAGAATATCGTGCATGGGGCGGTGGACGAGCTGAAGGCGGAGTTTGCGGTGCATTATTTGCAGCCGAGCGGCTACTTCGCCAGCTAAATAAGCCTGGCATTCACGATGAGTTCCTTGCGGTTACTAAAGATATTCGCTATCTGGAAATAAAAAAAGGCAAGTTTCCTTGCCTTGACTGTGTTCGGTTAGCCGACGAATTGATTGAAATGAGGTTGAAGTAAAATTTATCTACTTTCTATTAATCAAATTCAGAAACTCTTCGCGGGTTTTTGCTTGTTCGAAAACACCTGTAAAATCCGAAGTAGTAGTGATAGAATGCTGTTTTTGCACACCGCGCATTTGCATGCAAAGGTGTTGAGCTTCAATAACCACAATCACTCCCATCGGATTCAGCGTCTTTTGAATACACTCTTTTATTTGAGTGGTCATACGCTCCTGCACCTGCATGCGGCGAGCGTACACTTCCACGATGCGCGCAATTTTACTCAATCCGGTGATTTTTTTATTGGGAATATACGCGATATGCGCTTTGCCAAAAAACGGAAGCATGTGATGTTCGCACATCGAATAAAAATCAATATCCTTCACAATGACCATTTGCCTGTAATCTTCCGTAAACATGGCAGAACGAATAATATCTTCGGGGTTTTGATCGTAGCCCTGCATCAAAAACTGCATGGCTTTCGACACACGTTCGGGTGTTTTCAACAATCCTTCACGGTTTACATCTTCACCCAAAAGCTGTATAATTTGCTGGTAATGTTCTGCTATTTTTGCCGTTTTTGTCGAATCAAAAGGAACAGGTTGATTGCTATTAAAATCCATAAGTGTTTATTTTGAGACAAAAAGATTAACTTGTTCTTTTACTACGTAGGCTTCACTTCTGATACCGGGAAAAGCAGCTATCAGTTCGGCCCGGCATGCCTGAGCCTGAGCCTGTGTACGAAAGTCGCCTACTCTAACTTTCCAAAATGGCGATGAGTAATTTACATAAACCTGCAAATCGGGAAATTCTTCCTTTATCTGACTTTCTTTTTTAAACGCTTCGTTTTTGGCTGTGCGTTGCGTATTACTGGAAAACACTTGAACACGGAAACCACTTACTGTTTTAGTTTCGTGCGACCCCGATCCGGTCATGGCTATATTTTTCCTTCCAACTACAAGATTTTCAATTCGTTTATCCTGCTGTAATTTTACTGTGGCTTTCGATATCGAATCGGGCGTAGCCAGCGATTCAAATATGGTTTGTTGTTTCGATTCTCCATTTTGTTGAGCCGATAGAATGCCAACAAAAAGTAAGAGGGTGATAATTAAAGATAAAGCAGTTTTTTTCATTATTTTTTTTCGACTAATTTCGGGTACAAAGTTATATAAATGTTGTGGGTTTTCAGACAAATAGTTCAAAATAGTTCATTTTTGACATTGTTTTGTGGTTTATAGTTGTGACTGATGATGATTTAATGTTTATCTTTGTTCTGGTTTTTAAATAAAGAATCAGAGTAAAAAGTCACAAACCTGAATGTATAAATAGTCAACTCACACAACGAGTCAATGCATCTATTTGCGTTCTAAAACCGTTTGTAAAACAGTCATTCAATGAATAAAATAGCCATAATTGTTGCTGGAGGAAAAGGCGAGCGAATGAACGCCGACGTTCCAAAGCAATTTCTCGAAATTCAGGGGAAGCCTATTCTGATGCACACGCTCGAAGCATTCATAAATTTTGATGCGTCATTACAATTGATATTGGTTTTGCCTGCTGCTCAGGTAGATTTCTGGCAAACACTTTGCGAAGCGCATGATTTCAATATTCCACACCAAATAGTTGCGGGTGGACAAACCCGATTTCAGTCCGTAAAAAACGGATTGGATGCGGTAAAAGTACCGGCAATAGTAGCTATCCACGATGGCGTGCGGCCATTGGTTAGTAAGGAAACAATTGCCCGATGTTTTGACACGGCTGCGAAATTCGGAGCAGCTATCCCCACCATGGATTCGATTGAGAGTATTCGCTTCGTGGATGCGAACGGCAGCAAGTCGGTGGATCGTACTGCTTATAAAATGGTGCAAACACCTCAGGTTTTTGATGCTGAGCTGCTCAAAAAAGCTTACGAACAGGAATTTTCAGTTCTTTTTACCGACGACGCTTCGGTGGTTGAAGCCATGGGAGCCACAGTGCACCTAGTGGATGGAAACAGAGAAAATATAAAAATCACTACGGAATTTGATTTGATAGTTGCCGAACGACTATTGGAACTAACACGATAACTATTGAAAAGCGCTGTCAAAAATATTGAGTGGCTGGATACGCTGCGGGCTTTGGCCACAGTGGGAGTCATTATTATTCACAATTCAACTCCGGTGGTAAACATGACCTATGGCCGCAATATGGATTTCTGGTGGATAGGCAATATCGTGGACAGTGCGGTGCGGTTTGCTGTTCCGCTATTTTTGATGTTGAGTGGAGCTACCCTGCTGAGTAAAGAATATAAACTCGGCGAATTCTATAAAAAAAGGGTTGTACGCGTGCTCGTGCCATTACTATTTTGGATGCTGTGCTACTGGATTTTTCGGTGGGCAATGCTAGAGACCTGGCAACAACCCAAAGAGTTTTCGGCTATTATGCATTGGGCAAAAGATTTGTTTTTAAGCGAAGGCATTTCGAAGCATTTTTGGTACGTGTACATGATTCTGTTCATTTATTTATTCGTGCCGTTTCTGGGCAAAGCAGTTCGGGCACTCAGTAACTTATGGCTCTTGGCTTTGCTTGTTGCGTGGGTAGTTCTGTTCATTGCACTTCGTCCTATTCCTATCAACTTTTATCGTTGGTCGGATTTCTTGGGATATAAACTGTTGGGATATTTTCTGTATACCGGCTATCTGGTGCTGGGGTATTACTTGATGCGGATTCACCTCACATGGAGTAAAACGCGGATGTTTGCTGCAGCCATTTTTATATTAAGCATTGCATGTTCGGCTATTTATACTTATTTTGCCAGCAAAAATGCACACCGACTGGATTTGAGCATTTACAGTTACCTAACGCTAAACACCGTAATTCAATCAATTGCCTTGTTTATCTGGGCAAAAGACCTTCATATCGCGAACAGATTCCTATCGGGATTGCAGCAAACCATCAGCAATTACAGCTATGGTATCTATCTGGTTCATATCATTGTAATTGGCATTTTCTTTCGCAACAATATATTTTGGACCATGGCGCATCCACTCATTTCGTTGCCCATCATCGTTTCGGCAACATTGGTTTGTTCATATGTTATTATCTTTATGCTGCGAAAGATTCCAGGAGGCAAATATATAGCTGGATAAGTTGGCGGAACCTGTAGATTGAGGAGTTTAATAGGAGGAGTCATACTGACAGAATGTCGGTGTTGTTAATGCGGAAGCAGATGTTACACTCGCGGTAGTCGATGTTATCGTCGCGGATGTCAGTTTCGTTAACGCGGAAGCAGATGTCAAACTCCCGACACCATGTAATGTTATCACGGGAGCGGATGTCAAGCTCCCGGTGCAATGTGATGTTAATGCGGCGGCATGTATAAGACTCGCGGTGGCATGTTTCAAACTTCCGATAAAAGATAAGGAGAGGAAGATACTCTGTATTAATGCTTATAAAGGACATTGAGAATAAGATGGGGCGTTTCAATTATAGAAATAAAACCATTTTGTAAAAACATATCTGAGAAATAAAATTTAAATGAGAACGTTATGAAAAGCAATCATCACATCTATCTTTTTTTACTCACATGCTTTATTGCTGTTTTGTCGTTGGCGGGTTGTAACCCAAAAGCCGGCACTGCAAACACAACGAGCACCGACTCCATCGAGAATTTTGATCAATTCTATGATCAATTTTACAAGGATAGTCTTTTCCAAATGTCAAGAATACAATTTCCTCTGGCAGGTGGAATTTCTGATGGACAAGGAGAAGAAAAGTGGACAAAAAAGAATTGGATTCCACTAAAAATGAAAATAACTGAAGTTGATACAACAGAATATAAAACGAGTAGTTACAAGACCGACAGTTTGTATAGCGAAAAAATCTGGCTGGACAATTCAGGTTTCTGGCAAGAATATACATTCAAATTAATAAACAAAAAATGGTTTCTTGTTTATGCTGAAGACAGCAATAACTAAATCAGTTATTCTTATTCTATAAAAATACATCCTCATTTGCAATATGGATTTATCGTATCAAGACATAAAATTTTTGCCAGGTGTAGGACCTAAAAAGGCAGATTTGTTCAACAAAGAACTTGGCATCCACAGTGTCGAGGATTTGTTGCGGTACTATCCGTACAAATATGTGGACAGAAGTCGGTTTTATTATTTACACGAGATAAATGAGGAAATGCCATTTATTCAGGTAAAAGGGCAAATTATCCGGTTCGAGAAAGTGGGCGAAAGGCACAATCAACGCCTGACAGCAGTTTTCTCCGACGGCAAAAATACCATAGAACTCGTGTGGTTTAAAGGCGTGAAATATGCCTCAGAACAATACCACACAAAGGTAGACTATGTTATTTTCGGGAAACCATCACCTTTCAACGGTCGATTCAATATTGTACATCCCGAAATTGAAATCGCATCGAAAATGCCACCACCTGAGCAAATGGGCTTGGTGCCTTTTTATAATACGTCTGAGAAAATGAAAAGCAGTTTTCTGAACTCAAAGACTATTCAGAAGATCATTTTTCCATTGGTTCAAAGTATAAAAACAGGAATTCCTGAAACATTGCCTGCTTACATCTTACAAAAATTCGCATTAATGAACCTGACCGAGTCATTGGTTAATGTTCATTTCCCGAAGAATGCCGATTTTCTGAACAAAGCCCGTCAACGCTTAAAGTTCGAGGAACTCTTTTACATTCAGCTAAGCATTCTCCGGCTCAAGAACTGGCGCGATCTACAATCGAAAGGTTTCGTTTTTGGTATCATTGGGCATTATTTCAATACCTTTTTCAATACTTATTTACCCTTTGAACTTACCGGAGCTCAAAAGCGTGTATTGCGCGAAATTCGCATCGATGTGGCCTCTGGTAGGCAAATGAACCGATTGCTACAGGGCGATGTGGGAAGTGGAAAAACATTGGTGGCACTGATGGTAATGCTTATGGCGGTGGATAACGGCTTTCAGGCCTGCATCATGGCACCAACCGAAATTTTGGCTACGCAACACTTTGCCAGTCTGAACGAATTTCTGGGTGACATCGGCGTAAATGTGGCTTTGCTCACCGGTTCAACCCGCCCCAAAGATCGCGTCGTTTTACACGAGAGATTGCGCAGCGGCGAACTAAATATTCTTATCGGGACACATGCATTAATAGAAGATGTGGTTCAATTCAAAAACCTCGGACTGGTGGTTATCGATGAGCAGCATCGTTTTGGAGTTGAGCAACGCTCGAAACTTTGGAAAAAGAACGTGCAACCACCACATATTTTGGTGATGACTGCTACACCTATTCCACGAACGTTGGCCATGACCTTGTACGGCGATTTGAGCGTATCGGTCATCGACGAGCTGCCGCCCGGACGTAAACCCATCCAAACCTATCATTATTACGACAATAAACGACCATCCATCAATGGTTTTATTGCAAAACAAATAGAAGCAGGCCGACAGGTTTATATAGTGTATCCACTTATTCAGGAATCGGAAAAAATTGACTTGCGGAATCTGGAAGAAGGGTACGATTATATGCGTGAAGTGTTTCCAAACTACAAGATAAGTATGGTGCACGGCAAACTCAAGCCAAAAGAAAAAGACTACCAAATGCAAAAGTTTGTGACGGGCGAAACGCAAATAATGGTCGCTACGACAGTGATTGAGGTAGGCGTAAACGTACCGAACGCTTCGGTAATGGTGATTGAGAGTGCACAGCGTTTTGGATTATCCCAATTGCACCAGTTGCGTGGACGAGTTGGCCGTGGCGCCGAACAGTCATTCTGTATTTTGTTAACCGGATATAAATTGGCAAGCGACACCCGCAAACGAATGGAAATAATGGTGCGCACCAACGATGGTTTCGAGATTTCAGAAGCCGATTTGCAAATTCGTGGACCGGGCGATTTGGAAGGAACCCAGCAGAGTGGGTTACCGTTTGAACTAAAAATTGCAAATCTGGCTCAAGATGGGAAAATGCTGGAAATTGCCCGAAATGCTGCCATTGAAATTTTGGAAGTTGATCCTCAACTGGAGAAACCAGAAAATCGGATATTGGTAAACCAATTACGAAAATTGAAGACAAATACATTAAATTGGGGTGCAATTAGTTAATAAAATTGAATTTCCTTTGATTTGAAGTTACTATTCCCTATTTTTGGGGAAGAAAATCTAATCACACTATTAATTAACCACTATTTTAAATGGAAAGAACACTCGTTATTATCAAACCCTGTGCTATTCGTAGAGGGTTAATTGGTGAAGTTATACAGCGTTTTGAGCGTAGAGGCCTACAATTAAGTGGCATGAAAATGGTTCAGTTGAACGAAGAGGTTTTAGCGGATCACTATGCTCATTTGGTTCAGAGACCATACTATCAACGTATTGTAGATTCAATGATGTTAACTCCGGTAATTGTTTGTTGCTGGACTGGTATTGATGCTGTGCACATTGCACACGTTATGGCCGGTGCAACCAACGGTCGCGAAGCTTCTCCCGGAACCATTCGTGGTGATTATAGTGTTAGTGTTCAAGAAAATATTCTTCACACTTCGGATACTGTTGAAAATGGAAAAATAGAAATTACCCGTTTTTTCAACGCAAATGAAGTGTTTGAATTTGAAAAACTTAATAAGAATGTATTTTATGCAAATGATGAATTCTAACTATTGAATTCATCTTATAATGCACTCTCTTTTATTGTGACTTACAAGTAAATTACTGATTTACAAAAACGATTCATTGTGCCCCGGTAGCTATCGGGGCACAATTATGCTTTAATTAAAAAGATTCTATGCCTATTTCTCTAAAAAAATATCTTCCAATATTATTCTTTTTTATCACCACATTTGCGGGACATTCTCAACGCAACATGTTCTCATTAATCAATAAAAAAGACACAGTAAACATCTATCAGGAAATGCTGAATGACCATTCGGACGACTTGATGGAAAATCACCCTGCACAAGATATTTATAACAATATTTGGACTAGAGAAAAGCTGAATCCATATAAAATTCCGATTGATAGCTTGCCCGATTCGGTCCGAATTGATTGCTCACACTTTGTAGTCCCGGTTCCGGGCATAATAACTTCAGCTTTCGGACCGCGACGCTACCGCTTTCACTATGGAGTAGACTTACGCCTCAACGTTGGGGACAGCGTTCGCTCAGCATTCTCGGGGAAAGTAAGAATTATCGATTACGAAGCACGCGGCTATGGTAATTACATTGTAATACGACACGACAATGGTCTAGAAACGGTCTATGGTCACTTATCCGTCGTTTTGGTAGCCCATAACCAACGTATAAAAGCCGGAGAACTAATTGCTTTAGGTGGAAATACCGGCCACTCAACAGGTCCTCACCTACATTTCGAAACACGTTATATTGGCAATGCCATCAATCCTGCTAACATCATTGATTTCAACACCGGACGTGTCAATTCCACATCCTATTTGCTTACCAAAAAGCAATCGTTCTATTATCAACGAGAGACTAAACAAGTTCAAATCCTTCGGTATTACACCGTTCGTAAAGGTGATAATCTGGGACAAATTGCAGCACGCAATGGTACCAGCACCAATGCTTTATGCAAGATGAATGGGATTAAACATAAGACAAAACTGAAACCCGGACAACGACTCAGAATAAGATAAGCTTAAACACATATACAACAAAAGCCGCATTCAAATCAATGAATGCGGCTTTTATGTTTAGTCTATTAACGTTTGGTTAATATCTGTAATGTTCTGGTTTGTAAGGACCATTAGCATCTACACCAATATAAGCAGCTTGTTCCGGAGTAAGAACGGTAAGTTTCACACCCAATTGTTCCAAATGCAAACGTGCTACTTCTTCATCCAAATGTTTTGGTAAGCGATATACATCTACAGCATAATCTTTTGTGAATAATTCAATTTGCGCCAGGGTTTGATTGGTGAATGAATTACTCATTACAAACGATGGGTGACCGGTAGCACAACCAAGATTTACCAAACGACCATCAGCCAACAACAATACACATTTTCCATCAGGGAAAATATATTTATCAACCTGAGGCTTGATATTTACAAGCTCAATGCCAGGATATTGTTTCAATTTTTCCACTTGAATTTCATTGTCGAAGTGACCAATATTACAAATGATAGCAGCATCTTTCATTTTGGCAATATGCTCAATGCGGATAATATCTTTGTTTCCGGTAGTGGTTACGTAGATATTTCCTTCGGCCAATGCGTCTTCAATTGTAGTTACCTGGAAACCTTCCATCGAAGCTTGCAAAGCACAAATCGGGTCAATTTCGGTTACAATAACGCGAGCACCGTAAGCCACCATCGATCTTGCACAGCCTTTTCCAACGTCGCCATAACCACAAACCACCACTACTTTACCTGCTAACATAATGTCGGTAGCACGTTTGATACCGTCAGCCAATGATTCACGACAGCCATAAAGATTATCGAATTTCGATTTGGTTACCGAGTCATTTACATTGAATGCCGGGAACAACAATGAACCTTCATCCAACATTTGATACAAACGATGAACACCGGTAGTGGTTTCTTCAGATACACCACGTAGTTCAGGAATCATACGCGTCCAGATACCATTATCTTCTTTTAAAACATCTTTCAAAATAGCGTACAACAAACGCTCATCATCACCATCCGCTTTCTTGTCCAACGCAGTAGCATCTTTTTCGGCAGCTACACCCACGTGAATCATCATGGTAGCGTCACCGCCATCGTCAACAATCACGTTTGGTCCTTTGTGACCATCGAAAGTCAGAGCTTGCAACGTACACCACCAATATTCTTCTAATGTTTCGCCTTTCCATGCAAAAACAGGTACACCTGCAGCAGCAATTGCAGCAGCAGCATGGTCTTGCGTAGAATAAATATTACAACTACACCAACGTACTTCGGCACCAAGTTCAACCAAGGTTTCGATAAGCACTGCCGTTTGAATAGTCATGTGAAGTGAGCCCATAATACGAGCACCTTTCAATGGTTTTTCAACTCCATATTTATTGCGTAATGCCATCAAGCCCGGCATTTCTTTTTCGGCCAATTCAATTTCCTTTCGTCCAAAATCAGCTTGCGACATATCCGCTACTTTATAAGGCAAAGTGCTGAATAATTCTGTTGTATTCATCTTATTGTTTTCGTTTTGATTATTTATTCCAAAATGGGAGCGCAAAGATACAAGTTTTCGATGAAAAATGGACTTTTTTCGCAACTAATAATGCACATGTAATTGATAAATATATAATTGCGAAACTTCACACATTCAGATTATAAGCAAAATTTAGTACTTTTGCTAAAACATATTTAATTCAATTATAGCTATGTTAGTCGACATTCACACGCACTCAGCCCATTCAACAACTCACAGTTTAGTTGTTAGAAATTTAAACTTGAATGAAGCAGAGGACTTTTTTAAGTCCGATGAGCAAGCGCTTTGCTCTGTTGGCATTCATCCGTGGCATGCCGACTCATTTTCAGAAGATATGCTTTCCAAGCTGGAAGAATGGTCTAAAGACAAACGTCTTTTTGCCATTGGCGAATGCGGATTAGACAAAAATTCGAACGCCGGATTTGAAAAACAGTTAAGTGTTTTCGAAGCACAAATAACGATCTCAGAAAAATCGAACAAACCGCTTATTATTCACTGCGTGGGTTATTTCAACGAGCTTTTAGCTTTAAAAAAGAATTGGAACCCGACCCAGTTGTGGATCATTCACGGATTCAGAGGAAAACCCGAACTTGCAGCACAAGTACTCAAAGCGGACTGCGCTTTGTCATACGGCGAACATTTCAACGCAGAAAGTGTACGCCTTACTCCTATCGAAAAAATTTTTGTAGAAACTGATGAAAGCATATTGAATATTAACGAGATATACCAAAATATAGCTATTACAAAAGTTTGTAAAATTGAAGATTTAAATGCAGGAATACAGCTATTAGAAGAAACCACTCAGCGTTGAAAAGAATAGAACAAGTTAAATTCAACATTAATTCTATTTATTATATATAAACTGCATAAACTGAGACTGCAAAATAATGTATCTTTGCAGTCCGTTTCTAAAAAAACGCCCATTTAAGGCTAAGAAGTTAGCAAAATAGTAACACTGACATTGTATCATGAAAAAAAATTCCATTCTCCTCACCTTTTGCATATTCACTTCCGTCCTGTTTGCGCAAGGTATTTCGTCAATGCAACAACGCAAATTATCAAATGCACTGACTGCCATCTCGAACCTATACGTCGACAGCATCAATGATAAAAAATTAGTGGAATCCACTTTAACTGCCATACTAAAAGACTTAGATCCGCATTCATCTTACATTCCAAAAGAAGAAGTAGAGAGAGTAAACGAACCGCTCGAAGGAAGCTTCGAAGGTGTCGGTATTCAATTTCAAATGTTTAACGACACCCTTCTAGTCTCACAAACAGTGTCAGGTTGTCCGGCAGCTAAAGTAGGCATTTTACCAGGAGACCGCATTATTTACATCGGCGACAAATTAGTAGCAGGCGTAAAAACTCCAAATTCTGAGATTATCAAAAACCTGCGTGGACCAAAAGGATCGGAAGTCACAGTAAGAATTCTTCGTGCCGGAAAATCTCAATTATTGCTCTTTAAAATTATCCGCGATAAAATTCCACTTTATAGTGTAGATGCCGACTACATGATTGGCAAAGAAATTGGTTATATAAAAATCAATAGTTTTGGAAGCACAACGGTAGAAGAATTCAAAAAAGCGTTTGCTAAACTTCAGGCAAAAGGCATGAAAAGCCTTATATTAAGTTTGCAGGGCAATGGAGGTGGTTATTTGAATGCAGCTATTCAATTGGCTGATGAATTTTTAGGAAAAGATCGTCTGATCGTTTATACAGAAGGGCTTAATCAACCAAAGAGTACAGCTGTTTCTACAAGTGTGGGAAACTTCGAAACCGGGAAATTAATTGTATTGATTGATGAATATTCAGCTTCAGCTAGTGAAATTGTTTCAGGTGCTTTGCAAGATTGGGATCGCGCATTAATTGTGGGTCGCCGCTCATTTGGTAAAGGATTGGTACAACGTCAGTTTCCACTCATTGATGGTTCGGTAATGCGCCTTACCACAGCACGGTACTACACTCCTACCGGACGTTGTATTCAAAAATCGTACAAAGATGGAAAAGATAAATACGAACTTGATTTGATTAATCGTTATAATAAAGGTGAACTTTTGCATGCCGACAGCATTCATTTCCCGGACTCGTTACACTATCAAACGCTCAGCCTAAAACGTACTGTTTATGGCGGTGGTGGTATTATGCCAGACATTTTTGTTCCTTTGGATACTACCAGATACACTGACTTTCATCGCAAGCTGGTGGCTCTTGGTATTATTAACAAAATTTGTGTGCAGTATGTCGATAAAAATCGCACCGAACTAAAAAAGAAATATCCAACTTTTGAGAAATACAAAAAAGAATTCGAACCGGATGATTCATTTTTGAATGCATTAATTACAGCATCCGATAAAGAAAAAACAACTCCAACCAAACTTTCAAAAGACAGTACAAGTGCCATACAGAAACCAAGCAAGGTTGACAAAGATAATCTCGAAAAAGAGAATATAGAGAAAAAAGAATTCGAAAAATCAAAACCATTGATCAAGCTACAATTAAAAGCATTGATAGCCCGCGATTTGTGGGAAATAAATGAGTATTATCAAATTATGGATGCTGATAACGAATCGCTGGTAAAAGCCATTGAGATACTACAAACTCCAGGGGCTTTTGAGAAAATTTTAAAATAAACAATTATAGCTCATCCCCTAAAAGAATCCGTAAACTTCTTTTAGGGGATTTTTTATACAAAGAAAATGATACTGGAATACATAAGAACCAATTGGATAGAAATAGTTGGAGCAATATTGAGCCTGATCTATTTATACCTTTCAATTAAACAGAAACTTAGCTTGTGGTTTTTTGGAATTATCTCGTCTTTGTTCTACATCGTGATCTTTTTCCAAACTAAGTTTTACGCCGACATGAGTCTGCAGTTTTACTATGTGGTGATAAGTATCTACGGCTGGATAAACTGGAAACATGGTGACGACTTAGCGGGCAAAGAAATGCCTGCCGCTCAGCTCACAAAACGATTATTTGTAAACTTATGTATCGCAACGGGATTGATTTACATTATATACTACTTCATATTAAGCAGATTCACTGATTCCACAATCCCAAAGGCCGATTCAGTAGTTGGTGCGCTCAGCATAGTGGGAACATGGATGCTAGCCCGCAAGCTTATTGAAAACTGGATTGTATGGATTGTAGCCGATGGCTTATGCGTTGGGTTATACTTCTACAAAGGTTTATATCCAACGGCTATCCTGTTTATTATTTATACACTTATGGCTGCAGTTGGATATTGGGAATGGAAAAAATCCCCCAACCTAAAATAAAAAGATACTACATCAAATTAAACTCCCCTCCTCCTTTCACCTGTTTTTGGTTACAGCCAAAATTCAGGACAATTTCTCTAGCATCATAACTTTATAGAATTCAACAACAAACAATTCACATCGGATAATGCTATAAACGGAACCCTGTTTGTAGCATTTAGTCCAGTGTCAATTCTTTGGATTTTAAAATGCTTAGCATTTTAAGTTAAGCACAAATTCAAAATACTTAATATATATTAATTTTATTAAATTAATTAGGTATTTTTTAGTATTAAGTTTCTGATAAACAACATTTTTGCAATAATAAATCAATTTAAACAATAATCAACCAATAATAATATAGTAAGAATTATGCAGTTATATCTTTCGCCGGTTTGAAAATGGGTTTTCTCACGCGTTTGAGCAATACTTAATGCATTATCAAACAGATGCATACATTTACAATCAAATTTTATCAGCGAAATAACAATAATTAATAGTCACTTAGTACGAAGAACACATTGTAATAACAAATACTACAGGAGGCGTACAAACTACCACAAAGCACTGATTAACTGGCAGATATGTACTAATATGTATCTTTGTGTATTAAATCTGCAATGATTACAAAATTATGAAAAAACAACTTTTACATATAACACTATTCATATTCAGCCTTTTAAGCTCTGCATCATGTCAGAATTCCGATATGAGCGAAGTAGTAATACCTGTTCAAAATCAAATACAAGCATCGCCAAGTTCCTACAAAGCCTCAGCTCCTATAGTTTGGGATGGCGTCAATGATAAAACAATCAGCGATCTGGAAATAAACAATCCGGGCGGACACTGCATTAAATTGTCCAACTGCTCCAATATAACTATTCAGAATTGTAAACTAGGGCCATCAAAAGGCGAAGGTGTATTCTTATCCAACTGTACAAACATTACCGTCACCAACTGTACAATGGACTCCGTTGAAAGTGGAGTGGTGGCAGATATTGGTAGTGGCATCAAAGTAACATACAACAACGTGAAAAACGTTTTGGGACCAATGCCGCGTGGGCAAATGGTTCAGTTTGGAAATGTAAACGGCTCGGGCAACTGCATCAACTACAATACCGGTGAGAATATTCTTGGCCAAAGTCACCCTGAAGATGAAATAAATTTGTACATGTGCAATGGTACGGCTGAAGATCCCATTCAGGTGATGGGTAACTGGATACGCGGTGGAGGACCTTCGGGCTCAGGCGGTGGAATTATGACTGGCGACATGGGTGGATCATACATACTTGTACAGGACAATATTCTTATCAATCCGGGACAGTACGGAATCACGATTGCAAGTGGGCATCACATCACCATCAAAAACAATAAAATTTATTCGAAAAAACTACCGTTCAGCAACGTAGGACTTTCGGCCTACAGACAGTATCCAATTGACACCTACTCAAACACGATTTCCAACAACGAGATCAACTTTACAAACAAAGACGGTGTATTGAACAATATGTGGAATGCAGGCAATGCAGGAGATGTGTTGGGCTGGGACACGAATAAATACAATCAAAGCCTAACCGAGTCGGCACTACCCTCCAAAATTATAGGGGTTAGTCGTACCGCATCCAATTAGAATAACCAGAACAGATCCAAAAATGTGATTACAGTTTACAAATAGGCTTGTAATCCGATGAGTTTCTTGTTCTCGTGTTTTTTCCAAAACCACTCGTTCACTTTATAGGTTACAAAGGCACTTCCCGCACCCAAAAGAGCTCCTGCAAGTACATCCGAAGGATAATGAACACCCATATTGAGGCGCGAATAACCCACAGAACATGCCCAAAAATAACTCGGAGCTATAACATACCATTTAGGATATTTCAGACTCATAGCGGTAGCAGTGGCAAAAGCCAGCGAGGTATGTCCGGACGGAAATGAATTGGATGTTTCATACGCAGCAGGATGAATATCCGGATAGGTAACATAGGGACGATCTCGATTTACAACTTTTTTCAGTGAATAAGTCATCACCCCATCAACGCCAATTGCAGCACCCACATAAATGGCATTTTTCAATAAATTATCATCTTTTTCAATCAACGCCACCACGCCCATTACCACCGGAGTGGACAAAGCAACTGCTGTGGTTGTATTTGAAATAAAGGTAGAATAGTGCCTGAGTCCGCTTGAACTTGAGCCGTTTATACTCCTTAATAGGTCTATATCTGCATTTTGTGCCGAAACTTGCGTAGTAAATAATGAAAATGTACTGCAAAGCAGAATAATTGTCGTAAATTTGCGCATATTTTTTTGCTTCAAAGATAAGGTTATTTGTTGAACTGTTGAAATATTTTTTTACACTATAATTACAGGTTGCCGCCCATCTCAGCACAAACTCTTTACGAACGAATGATAAAAGTAGCCATTCTTGGTCCTGAATCGACAGGAAAATCTTCATTGGCAAAAAGTCTTGCTGAGTATTTCAATACCGATTGGGTTCCGGAATATGCACGAGAATATGTTGAAAACCTTGCAGGCACCTATACTTACGAAGATGTATGCAATATCGCAAAAAAACAAATTGAGCAGGAAATAAAATACAAAACCAACTCCACAGAAAAGAACGAATACGTATTTTTTGATACAGAGTTGATTATCACCAAAGTTTGGTTTGAATATAAATTCGGTCTGGTTCCCGATTTTTTGAACAAACAGTTAGCTACCGGATTTTTTGATTATTATTTGCTGTGTGCCCCCGACCTACCCTGGGTTCCTGATCCGGTAAGAGAACATGGCAATGATAGAGAGTTCTTTTTAAATTGGTACAAAAAAGAAATTGAACAATTAGAAAAACCATATTCCATCATTACCGGAGTTGGCAATCAACGAATTGAGAATGCCTTGGAAGCATTGCGCTTTATAAAAAGCTAATATTATTTTTAATTTATGAACAACGAGTTATTAGATACAATCAAAAAGCTTTCTCAAAGTGAAGGCTATAAGGACGTTTGCCATAAGCAAAGTAAAAATGATCCAATGCCATCGGTTGATGTGCTCAAGGAAATAGTACAACTATCCCGCTCCATTCTTTTTCCCGGTTATTTTGGTGACGCAGGTGTGAATAACAACACCATGCTTTACCACATAGGTGTAAACATCGACCGCTTGCATTTATTGCTTTCTCAACAAATTAAAGCGGGCATGTGCTTCAATTCCAGCTCAGATGAATCGACAGCCTGCGATGATATTGATTGTAGATCGAAAGATATTGCCACTACATTTGTAACCCAACTACCCGAAATAAGAGAAAAACTGCATACCGACGTCATCGCTGCATACAATGGTGACCCGGCTGCCAAAAGTTTTGGAGAAGTAATATTCTGCTATCCCAGCATTCGGGCCATTAGCAATTATCGGATTGCCCATGCATTACTACAACTCAATGTACCTTTAATACCACGTATTATCACCGAAATGGCACATTCCGAAACCGGAATCGACATTCATCCCGGCGCTACCATTGGCAGTTATTTTACCATCGACCATGGCACAGGTGTAGTAATTGGCGAAACGGCCATCATCGGAACAAACGTAAAAATGTACCAGGGAGTTACATTGGGAGCCAAGAGCTTCCCATTGGACGCCGATGGTAACCCCATCAAAGGCATTAGCCGTCACCCACGCATTGGCGACAATGTGATTATCTACTCCAACTCCACCATTTTGGGTACCATTAAAGTGGGCGATGGTGCTGTAATTGGGGGTAACCTTTGGATAGACACAGATGTTCCGGCAGGAGCAAAACTAGCACAAAAAAAGATAGACAAGTCGTTTTCTGACAAATGATTGTTGCAAAATAATAAACAAAGACAGGTAACCACAAACAGGTAACCGTAGATAGAAGAAAAAATATGGAATTTGAAATGTTAGCGAAAACTTTTCGCGGATTAGAAGAAGTACTGGCTACCGAATTAGTAAATATCGGCGCCAACAATGTGCAACTTCAGCGAAGAGCAGTAAGTTTTACCGGCGATAAAGCCTTAATGTATAAAGCAAATTTGTGCCTGCGGACAGCATCGCGTGTCTTGAAGCCCATTCTGACTTTCGATGCTTCAAATCCCGACGAAGTATACGAAGAAGTAAAGAAGGTGAACTGGAGCGACTATATGTCGGTTGACAGCACGTTTGCGATTGACTCAACCGTTTTCTCGGATGAGTTCCGCCACTCAAAATTTGTTGCTTATCGTGTAAAAGATGCCATTGCCGATTGGTTTATGGAAAAATACGATCGTCGCCCATCGGTACGTTTGGACGGACCGCAATTAATGATCAATATTCATATTGCCGATAAAAAATGTACGCTATCCCTGGATAGTTCAGGCGAATCGCTTCACAAACGTGGTTACCGCGTGGCTCAAACCGAAGCACCATTAAACGAAGCACTTGCTGCCGGTATGTTGTTGATGGCAGGCTGGAACGGGCAATCGAATTTCCTTGACCCAATGTGCGGTTCGGGAACACTGCTTATTGAAGCAGCCCTGATAGCGCTAAACATCCCACCGGGTATTTATCGTTCATCATTTGCATTTGAGAAATGGAGCGATTTTGAAGAAGAACTTTTCGATGCACTTTATAACGACGACAGCTACGAGCGTCCGTTCGATTTTAAAATTTACGGATCGGATAATTCGCCGCGGGCCATTAAAATTGCCGAACAAAATGTAAAAAGCACCGGACTTAGTAAATACATCCAACTGGACGTGATGCCTATTCAAAAGCTCGAAGCACCCGCTCCAAACTGTATAGTGGTAACCAACCCTCCATATGGCGAACGTATCACCTCGGATGATATCTATGGCTTATACGCCGCACTGGGTACTACCATGAAGCATAAATTCACAGGGAACACTGTTTGGGTTATCAGTTCGCACGACGAATGTCTGGACAAAATCGGACTAAAACCAACCGAACGTATCCGTTTACTCAATGGGGCACTGGATTGTTGGTACTGTCGCTACGATATTTTTGCCGGTAAACGCAACGATTTTGTAACCCAAAGGAATCAAAACAACTAAATCCGGGAGAAAGATTAAATAAATCTTTCAATAGCGGAATCGCCCTTCTACAATTAAAAGATTGTTTATAAGCAATTTGCAAACTCCAGTTTTTACCGGCTTATTTTAATTTCGAAATTGTCGGTTTTTAATTGAATAATAGTTTGCAAATTCCAAAAAAAGGCGTACTTTTGCACCGCAATCGCCCAGATGGCGGAATTGGTAGACGCGCTGGTCTCAAACACCAGTGGATTCACTTCCATGCCGGTTCGATCCCGGCTCTGGGTACTTTCAAAGTAAAGCCTCAATTGATTTTCAATCAATTGAGGCTTTTTCATTTTATTTTTGTCCAGTTGGTATAGTAACAAAAAAAAGAGCAACTCATTTCTGAATTGCTCTTTGGATGTGCAGTAGGGAGAAAATAAATTCTCTTTACCGGATTTCGAATGTTATCGTCCTCTGATAACTCTGAACAGAATGGATATGATGGCAATAACCAACAGGATGTGAATGATCCCCCCGGCGCTATATGCAAAGAACCCAATGGCCCAGAATATAATAAGGATTAGTGCTATTAAATAAAGTAGATTGCTCATACGATTGTGGTTTTAAATTAGTGTTTTGTTAGTTATGTTTGTGATATTTAATTTACCGGAACGGATAAATAGAAATTGACAATACCATTGCTGGCATTGGGTATGGTGTACGACTGATCTAAAAGGGTTCTTTCCCTACCTACCTTGGTAAGTCCGTAACTGTAACGAACACCCATAGTCATTGAATGAGCTTCGACGCCGACACCCAGCACAAGACCGGCATCAATGCGATTATAATTACTCATGGTGATGTTTTTTTCGAGGTCAAAAAGATGAACGTTGGCCATATTGCTGACTTTGCCTACCAATAGATAAGACACATAGGGGCCAAACTGAAGGTTTATATGATCCGATACTCTTAGTAAGCCAAGCACGGGCAGTTCCAGATATGTTAGATTAAAATTCGCAGTGCCATCCACCAAAAGACTATTGTAAGTTACCGATGCTCCTTTTGTGGTGACATACAATTCGGGCTGTACAGATAAGAGACTAATAGTAGGTATTTTGGCAAAAACGCCAAGATTAAAACCAAAGATTATATCTGCCGTTGAAGCGTCGTTGGTATAAAGATTTGAAATATTGATACCGCCAATAAAACCAATTTTAGCAGGCATCTTTTCTTGTGCCCTACATGGGATTACAGTTGTAATCATAAGCAAAAGCATTGCTTTTAGAATGTGCGTTTTCATGTATTTGGTTATAGAAGTATTATATTTCGACTGAATGTGATAAAAACTACTGTTTTGCCCCTACTCTCTTTATTTCGACTTAGAGTTTACTATTTTAGTTATCGATCGACCTAAATCATCCATATCGCGATTAAAATCCTGTTTGAATTTAGTCCAATCACTATGGCTTCTTTCGTAATCATTTACGCGGGTTTTCAGGTTTTTATTTTTAATCTCGATAGAATCAATTCTTCTGGCATAAACTTCGTCAAGTGCACTGCCCGACTTGTTCATTTTCAGTTTTAATGCGGCAATACTTACCTCATTATTTTTGATCTTTAATTCAGATTCCAGTTTAAAGGTTTTGAATTCTTCTTCGGTAGCTGCTTTCTGTTCTACAATAGCGGCATTGACTTTTACTTTGTCTAAATTTGCCTGAGCCGAATCAACTTGTGCCTGTGCAGCCTCTTTTTTTTGATTGTCCGACATGCAAGCAGTTAGAAAACTTCCCGCCAGGCAGATAACTGCCAGAGAGATAGGTAGGGTTATCTTTTTCATTTTTCTAATATGTTTTTTAAATATGAATACCTGGCTTCTGTTTTACAAAGCCAATGCTTTTATAATGAAGAAATTATCTTGTGCAATTCTTCTTTTGTTTTGCCGAGTTTAATTTGTATCCGGCCTAACATTTCTTCTTTTTTGCCTTCGGAAAACATCAAATCATTGTCGGTTAAGGCAGCAAATTTTTGTTTCAGTTTGCCTTTTTGTTCTTCCCAGGTGCCTTTTAGTTCAGTAGTGTTCATTATAGTTTTGTATTTGTAGTGAAAGTAGTATCACATCACAAAGGTGGAACATTTTCATTCGATTTGTCTTACATAATTTATGAAAAAAGTTACATTATTCACACCTTGAGAAGAAGCGGCAAGAAAGTAAGAAAAAATTACCACTAAGGCACTGAGAACACTAAGTATCACAAAGATAAAATCAGCCTTTCATTCTTTTAAAAACAAAGAACACAAAAGATAAAATAATACCACTAAACCCTTAATGGAATAGCCCGAAAAGCGAGAGAACACCAAGATACACAAAAATAAAATTTATATTTTCTTAGTGATACTTAGCGTTCTCAGTGACTTAGTGGTAATAAATATTGCATAATCGAGTAGGAAGTGAGCGATTAATTCGCTCACTGTCCTCTCACACCACCGTACGTACCGTTCGGTATACGGCGGTTTCTTAATTTACACACGAACAGAGCGATAATAAGTTGAGAAA